>Ga0315330_10003986_pt1 | contig 10103 bp, 8 predicted proteins | sample M140m34915metaG_FD_203453 | JGI IMG/M metagenome (GOLD analysis project Ga0315330, IMG submission 203453) | Ammonia-oxidizing marine archaeal communities from Monterey Bay, California, United States - M1 40m 34915 | ecosystem: Environmental > Aquatic > Marine > Intertidal zone | place: USA... | reverse complement strand
AATATGAGCGTGAAAAACCCAAAATGGTCACTCCTATAAGATCTCAAGATATCTAGTTGTGACTGAACATACTCTAGATTTAAGAATTTTTCTAAGTCGAAATAAAAGTAGGCCCCAAATGCAAGCAATATCAGCAAAGTAAGAAACATTCTCATTTTTCCGTCAACAGCCTCTAGTCGACACGCATTAATATGTATTAAAGCCAAAACCGACCAAGGCAATCCTATCCTTCTGATTTTAAGGTTTGATATAAATAAATTGCTTGCAATAAAACACACTCAAGCCCAAGATTATCGAGTTTATTAATATAGAACTTTAATGCTCATAAGTTAAGAGATTCTCTAGTGACAAATTTTAATTTCTGCCAAAAATTTCCAGCCACCCGGATGCGTCGGACGCGGCGAGATGCATTTAATCGTCGACTAGTCAGAGAAAACAGGCTGAGTTTAGACGACCTTATCTTTCCTGTTTTTATTGTCGAAGGTAAGAGCGAAATACAGCCAGTTAAGTCGATGCCGTGCGTATTTCGGCTGAGTATCGACAATCTTATTAAAGAAGCCGCCGAATTAATGGATCTAGGAATCCCAGCCGTAGCGTTATTCCCTGTGATTGATAACACCAAAAAAGGAAAAGAGGGGGTCGAATCGTTTAATCCAGACGGCTTAGTGCAACGCGCTATTAAAGCTTTGAAAAATGAATATCCTGACCTTGGCGTTATAACCGATGTGGCGCTAGACCCCTATACCACACATGGTCAAGACGGAGTAGTTGACGAAGACGGTTACGTATTAAATGATCACACCGTTGAGATTCTAACGAAGCAAGCGTTATCGCACGCTAATGCAGGCGCAGACATAGTTGCTCCCTCAGATATGATGGATGGAAGAGTTAAAGCTATTCGGCAAGAATTAGAAATAAATGGCCTCATTCACACACGCATACTTGCCTATTCCGCAAAGTATGCCTCCAGCTACTATGGCCCTTTTCGAGACGCGGTTGGTTCGGAAAAATCTCTCGGTGCAAGCCATAAGCACAGCTATCAAATGGACATAGCAAACAGCGACGAAGCGCTGCAGGAAGTTGCCTTAGATATTGCCGAAGGAGCTGATATGGTTATGGTAAAGCCAGGCTTACCATATCTGGATATAGTTCACCGAGTGAAAACCGAATTCGGTGTTCCTACTTTCGTATATCAAGTTAGCGGTGAATACGCAATGCATATGGCCGCAGCTCAAAATGGCTGGCTTGACGAAAATAGTATTGTCCTAGAATCATTGACGTCTATCAAACGGGCCGGAGCGGATGCCATTTTGACCTACTTTGCAAAGAAAGCAGCTTCATTAATCAGAAATGCATGAAAATTCTTCGCCCAGGATTTGTCCGTAAGTTTAAATTTAATACTCCGGCGCCTTGAATCCTGAATAATTCTCTTTATTATACGCAAATCGGGCACAGAACTTTTTCGAAAACCACTGAATCAAGTACACATTTATTATAAGGAATCATTTTATGAGCGAAAATATCGTTCACATCTCAGACGGTAGTTTTGATGAAGACGTTTTGAAGGCGGAGGGCCTGGTTCTAGTGGACTTTTGGGCCGAATGGTGTGGGCCTTGTAAGATGATAGCTCCCGTTTTAGAGGAGCTATCAGTCGAATATGGGGAGAAACTCAAAGTATGCAAAATGGATGTTGACGCAAATCCAGACACAGCACCAAAATATGGCATTCGAGGCATCCCGACGTTAATCCTTTTTAATAATGGTGAGGCAGCTGGGACGAAAGTAGGCGCACTGTCAAAATCGCAGCTTGCTGAGTTTATTGACAGCGCGATTTAAATTGCGTTTAATATGGTCTCTAGCTGATCTGCAAGGCGTCCAAAAAAGCCTAACCGCCTGTAAAAAAAAAGAAAAATTATAGATTTGCGATACAAAGCGGATGGCAAGCTGGGTCAATAAAGCGACCTAAATACCCCAAGAATGTTAAATCCTAATAAATGGGGCACTTTTAGGGTCGAAAGGTATACTTACATTTTAGGCTTTCTGAGTAAGTAAAAAATTAGATCTTTTAAATTTAAAGGTATTCCCCAGAGTTTAACTCAGCTCTGCAAAATTAATAATTCACTGAAATCTTTTATTCAACAATAAATTCTTACAACTGTTTCTATTTTATGCATCATGCCTCGCCATAGCCGCAAAAGGCGACCCATTCCTAACCAACATCAAGTGTTACTAACTTCCCACTAAGTAGAACTTCTAATATGAACTTAACAGAACTTAAACAAAAACCCATCGCAGAACTACTCGAAACTGCTCACGCCATAGGGCTGGAAAACATTTCTCGTTCGAGAAAACAGGATATTATCTTTGTCATTTTAAAAAAGCATGCAAAAAATGGAGAAGATATATACGGGGACGGGGTGTTAGAAATTCTTCAAGATGGCTTCGGCTTCTTGCGGTCGGCAGATTCGTCTTACCTGGCGGGCCCAGACGACATTTATGTTTCACCAAGTCAAATTCGAAGATTTAATCTGAGAACAGGTGATACGGTGGCGGGAAAAATCAGGCCACCAAAAGACGGAGAACGATATTTCGCCCTTCTCAAAATAAGCGAAATTAATTTTAGTAAACCAGAGAACTCAAAAAATAAAATTCTCTTTGAAAATTTGACTCCGCTTTTTCCGCAGGATCGATTAGAACTGCAATTGGGCAATGGAAGCACCGAAGATCTGAGTGCCCGCGTGATTGATTTAACAGCACCAATCGGGAAAGGTCAAAGAGGACTGATTGTATCGCCTCCGAAAGCAGGTAAGACTCTGATTCTTCAAAATGTTGCCCAATCTATAACCAGAAATAATCCCGAAGTGAGACTTATTGTTTTACTTATCGATGAAAGACCCGAAGAAGTCACAGAGATGCAACGATCGGTTCGAGGGGAAGTAGTTGCGAGCACATTTGATGAGCCCCCTTCACGCCATGTGCAAGTAGCAGACATGGTAATAGAAAAAGCTAAACGATTGGTGGAGCATAAGGAAGACGTAGTAATTCTCCTAGATTCGATAACGCGACTAGCGCGAGCTTATAACACAGTAATACCCTCTTCCGGGAAAGTCTTAACGGGTGGTGTTGATGCTCATGCCCTAGAAAGACCAAAGCGATTCTTCGGCGCAGCTCGAAATCTTGAAGAAGGAGGGTCGTTAACCATTATAGCAACTGCATTAGTCGAGACCGGCTCTAAAATGGACGAGGTCATCTATGAGGAATTCAAAGGGACTGGAAATATGGAGTTACACCTCGACCGCAAGGTCGCGGAGAAACGTATTTATCCAGCCATAAATGTGCGTAAATCTGGAACCAGAAGAGAAGATTTACTCACTTCTGAGGAAGAGCTTCAACGTATGTGGATACTGCGTAAACTTCTAAGTTCTATGGAAGACGTACAAGCGACAGAGTTTATTCTGGATAAGCTGAAAGATACTAAAACTAATGATGAATTTTTCAACTCTATGAAAAGAAATTAGGCCTGATCAAACTATCTATATTCATCTAAAAATTTACTCGCTTAAAAACTAAAATGGCATTTAAAGATCTACGTGACTTCATTGACCTTCTTGAGAAAGAAGGCGAATTAAAAAGAATTAAAACGGAGGTCTGTGCAGAATTGGAGATCACCGAAATCTCTGATCGAACATTACGGAATGGCGGGCCTGCACTTCTCTTTGAAAATGTCAAAGGATCAACTCTCCCATTATTAGCAAATTTATTTGGTAGTACTAGACGTATTGCGATGGCTATGGGCCAACAGGACTTAGAAGGCCTGCGGGACGTTGGCAATTTACTGGCATTCCTAAAAGAGCCAAAACCTCCTAGTGGCTGGAGAGATCTCTGGCAGAGCCTTCCAAGCTATAAGAGTGTTCTAAATATCTCTCCAAATATAAAACGAAGGGCTCTTTGTCAGGAAATTTCGATTGAGGAAAAAGATGTAGATCTTACGATGCTGCCAATCCAAACCTCATGGCCAGAAGATGCCGCTCCGTTAGTAACTTGGCCGCTGGTAATAACTAAAGGCCCCGAAAAAGAAAGACAAAACCTAGGGATCTACCGAATGCAGTTGCTTGGGCGAAACAAACTAATAATGCGCTGGCTTTCCCATCGAGGCGGCGCATTAGACTTTCAAGACTGGAAAGCAAAGTATCCAAACAAACCGTTCCCTGTTTCAGTTGCCTTAGGAGCCGACCCGGCAACGATACTGGCTACAGTGACACCGATCCCGGACACCCTTTCAGAATACGCTTTTGCAGGATTACTCCGAGGAAGCAAAACCGACGTCGTTAAGTCTCAAACTAATGAATTACAAGTTCCAGCAAGCGCTGAAATTGTTTTAGAGGGACATATTGAAGTTGACGAACTCGCTAAGGAAGGACCGTTTGGCGACCACACCGGCTACTATAATGAGGTCGAAACGTTCCCTGTATTTACTGTACAGCGAATTACCCATCGAAAAAATCCAATTTATCACAGCACATATACGGGTCGACCTCCAGACGAACCGGCAATGCTAGGTGTCGCATTGAATGAAGTTTTCGTACCACTGTTACAAAAACAATTCCCCGAAGTAAAAGACTTTTATCTGCCTCCGGAAGGATGCTCATATCGGATGGCACTGGTTAGCATGAAAAAAAAATATCCAGGTCACGCAAAGCGAGTCATGATGGGAATCTGGTCTTTTCTTAGACAATTCATGTACACGAAGTTTATCGTGGTAGTCGACGAAGATATCGATATTAGACAGTGGGAAGATGTTATATGGGCAATCACAACCCGGATGGATCCAAGCCGCGATACAGTATTGGTTGAGAATACTCCCATCGATTATTTAGATTTTGCTTCACCTGTCGCTGGCCTCGGCTCTAAAATGGGCCTAGATGCCACAAATAAATATGAAGGAGAAACAAATCGCGCGTGGGGCAAGCCGATAGAAATGAGCGCTAAGGTTAAACAACGGGTTGACGAGCTTTGGGATGATCTCGGAATCTAATGACTAACTCTATTTCTCTCTCGCGAGAGGGATTTCTGACAACTGAGCGCCAATATGATTAAGGTAGCTTTGCAGATAAGACTCGCTTTGCTCGCTATCACCTAGATAATCACACAATCTGCTAAGCTCACCATAACCCTCGGCAGAAGGCAAAATATTTATACTCCGCTCTAGATAGCTTTTGGCTTTACTCCACGACTTATTCTTTATAGAAATCCGACCGAGGCATAGCAGCAAGTTTGAATCATCGGGTCGTTTCTTTATCCACTTTTCAGCAATCGCCAATTGATGCGCTTCTTCTTTGAAATCTTGTTTACCGTAATCACTTATTAAAGCGTTGCTCCATTTCTTATTTATAGCCGACTCTAGTGTTTTAAGAGCATCCGCCGGAGCATTCGCTTTAATCAAAAGGCTGACATAGTTATTCACTAATTCTTCATTAGATCGAAATCTTCCGGGCACTGTTTTCCATATATCTTTCAAATTTAATTGGATATCTTCCTCACTTTCCCCCTTTCGATCATTCCATATTTTATCGAGCTGACCTATTAAAATCTGCAATCGAATTTGATCTTCTTCACCCGAAGTAATAATTTTATTTTTTTTCAGCCTAGGAAGCAGATCTTCCATCTCGCTCCAGTTCTTCAATTCTAGCAGTAAATTTTTTGCCAATGCCAAGAGATCCAAATCATCCGGCGACACTTTCTGAATCTTAGCTAAAACTAAAGCAGCCTCCTCGGCTTGCCCAGAGTCATACAAAATTCTGGATTTTATGAAATTAACTGTGAAGTTTTTCTCTGGATATTTCCTCTCAGCTTCTTCCAAACATTTTAGGCTATCTTGAAACTCATCAGCTCTATAAGCTGCATATGCCGCTGCCAAGTAATTTATAATACCCTCGTCTTCATTGGTAATGCTTTTAGTTAATAGACTGTAACTGGATCGCCAGTTCCCACGCGCGAAATAGAGCAAGCCACTTAAAGTATCTTTTTTATTGTTAGCTTTGATTCGTTCATCCAATGACTTTGTCACCCTTAGAACACGGCCAGGATTTATCCAACCAAAAACCATGGCCACTAATTTTACTAATAAACAACAGATAAGGATCAAAATTAGGACTGCCAATAAACTTGTTTCAATCGTGCGCTCTCCAAAAGCGATTAGCAAATAGCCTGGATCACTAGGAAAGCCAAGAACTAGAGTTAACCAAAGCACAACGGCTATGATGAAGAGACTTAAGCTAAATAACCGAATCATCGCACGGCTTCTGCCATAGGCCTAAGAGTGCTTAGAAGGAATAATGATTCAGTAAGGTCGGGTAGCGGCGGATTGATGTCGGCCAACATCAAAGATGATATTTCTTCTGAAAACGAAAACTCAGAACCAAGGTCCGACGATACATACGTTTCGAACCATTTTTTACTATTTAGTAAGCTTTGTTGGTAGAGCGTCTTGTTCTTTGCAACTACGGCAAAACGCGCTTGCTCCAACATCAAATATAAATTCTGACGGATTAATTCCGGATGGCCGCCTGCTAGAATAAATTCCGACTTATCTTCCCAGTCTCGCAGAACGAAAACGGAAGATAGAAACTGTATCATCAAATCGAAGGTACTTTTAGTCTCACCTTCCAGTTCGATCGAGGTGGTTGTAGCTTCAAATTGATTATTAAAGGTTCCATTCTGCTCGCTCATTAATTTGATTTCCCCTGCTTGTTTACGCAAGTCGCCGAGCCGAATAAAGATTCCCTCTCTATCAATCATCTCTGTACCCCGAAGCTCAGCCAAACTCTCAGCCAAAGCTTGCCTCACGGGGAAAATATCACTGTGCCCAGAATCTAACAAAGCGATATCTGCGCTTTCAATCAAAGAAATGGTCGTAATAATATCTCCTTGCATTTGCAGTTTTTGATTAGCCATTCTGAGAAAAAACATAGCTTCATACAACTTCCACCCAAGGTTAGGTTGAGACCTTTGCACCGAATGCTGAATGCTAAAATCTTCAAATTGTTGTCGTAGACTTGCCAATTCATCCTTAAACATTTGATCAGTATTTTCAGAATTAGGAAACCTCGAAATACTCTCCTGCATTCTAAAAATTTGACTGTTTTGACTCTCCACTAGCAAGCCCATCTCTTGGTTCTTTTGATAAAGGTTATCTAGCGCCTGCTTGAAATAGATTTGTTGCCACCCGAGATAGCTAACGGCGCCCAGAAATGATAGAAATAATACTGTCACGATAATAAATCGGCGCCTGGCCTTTTTTTGGTTTCTCGGACGAGCATCTACCTTGGCATTTGCTTTCGAAATTTCTTCAAGTATTTTTGGTGTTTCTGCTTTTTCTACCACTAATCAACCTTAACCCTTCGCTAGTTATTGAAGTAAGTGTTTAGTTGTGCCATTTGCTACTATCCAGCTTGTCGGCTTCGATAGCAAGTTCTTCTAGTGCAAGAATTGTGGATTCAACATCTGCTCCTTTAGCTAATCTAATATTTTGAAAACCAAGTTGCTGCGCGAGATTAAAAATTCTCTCGGATGGCACAATAACGGGAATACTGTGCCACTTTTGTGGTCGGTTGTTATCCTCTAAAAATAATCTATTCAGACGCTCCAAGGAACCCCCGCTGGTGATTGAAACAACATTCACCTTGAATTTTTGCATGACTTGAAAAAGCTGCGCTGCGGATTGTTTAATGGGATTGCGGCGATAAACTTCTAGGTAGTCGACCTCCGCGCCTCGATGTCGCAGAGTATTGGCAAGTAATTCACGACCACCGAGGCCTCGTACGATAGCGATTTTTCGCTGATTAACGTTAAATAGTTGTGGCAATAACAAAATATCTTCACTACTGGAGCCTGCTTTAGAATAAATCGCCTGGCATGCGAGCTCTTTTGAAACAACTTGAGCGGTAGTGGGGCCTATGGCTATAACTTCTATACCTGAAGGTAATCGCGGCCAGTAATCATTTATTAGCCTAGTTCCATAAACTCCAGCATTAACACTCAAGAAAATAAGACAATGGTATTGGTCCAGACTTGAAATTTTCTCTTTCAGAGACTCTAAAAAGAGTTTTTCTCTTAAAGGCTCTATCTCAATAAGTGGAAACGCCGATGCAGCTCCCCCATGGATTTCGATGGAAGACTGGAGTGATTCTTGTTGCAGCGCTGGCCGCGTAACTAGCACATTTATCCCATTCAGTGATTTTGCACTCATAGTATTTAACTGTTCTACCGAGCCCCCAAAGCTTCCAATATTTCTTCAGCCCCTCGTAAAAGTAAATCCTCTGCAACCTTCAGACCTATCTCTTTCGCTCGACCAGAGCGATCAGTATATTCACTTCGGATTATACGACTGCCATCAAGTGTGCCTACCAAGGCTCGCAGCCACAAACAGCCGTCGTGTAATTCTGCATAACTCGCAATCGGCACCTGACAACCGCCTTGCAATACTTTGTTAACCACTCTTTCCGCGGAGACACGGATTGCCGTTGACCTATGATGTAGATCATTGACAATACCTAAAATTTTAGCGTCATCAGTTCGACACTCGATACCGATCGCTCCTTGTCCTGCGGCTGGCAGGGATTGTTCAAAGGGTAAGCGGCTCCTTATTCGCTCACCCAGCTCCAAACGAATTAAACCTGCGCTGGCCAAAATGATAGCGTCATATTCGCCTTTATCCAGCTTCTCTAAACGAGTGCCTACATTCCCTCGAAGATCACATATGTTTAGATCAGGCCTCAAACTTTTAAGCTGACATTGCCGACGAAAACTTGAAGTTCCAACCTTAGCTTGGTTTGGAAGGTCCCCAATTTTTTCATAGTTATTTGAAACAAAAGCATCACTCGGATCTTCCCGCTCACAAATCGCCGCCAATGCCAGTCCTTCGGGAAGTTCCATAGGAACATCTTTCATTGAATGAACCGCAACATCAGCATGATCACTCAAAATAGCGTTCTCTAGTTCTTTTACAAATAACGCCTTACCCCCAATTTTACTAAGAGGACTATCCAGAAGTTTGTCCCCTCTAGTGCTCATAGGGATCAGCTCTACTCTAATGTCGGCATGAGCTGATTCGACTGCTTGTTTCACAAAATTTGCCTGCCATAGAGCAAGGGGGCTCTTTCGTGTAGCGATCCTCAGTTTGGATTTTACCATCGATTTACTTCTTTTAGTTTTTCTTTAATTCGTCTTATTCTATGTGAAATAGAAGTTTTTGTCCGAACTTTGAAGACAAGAGCAAAGTTTTCAAGCTCTTACAATCTTCTTAATTTAGGCATCACTATGCTGTTATAATGTTTGGTCCCTCAGGTAAAGAGATTTTAAAATTATTAAAATGGTATATAAGAAAATACAAGACGACGGTAAAATGTGGGGCGGCAGATTTTCTGAGGACACAAACGCTTTTGTCGAGCGGTTCACAGCCTCTATCTCATTCGACAAGCGCCTATATCAGCACGATATTGATGGCTCTATTGCGCACGCGAAAATGCTAGCCAAAGGGGGAATAATAACGGATATAGAAGAATCTAAAATCTTGGCAGGACTCGAAGACATCCGCAAAGAAATTGCGGACGATAATTTTGAGTGGTCCGTTAAATTGGAAGATATTCACATGAATATCGAATCGTCCCTTACTAAGAAAATCGGCGAAATAGGGAAAAAATTACATACTGGAAGGTCCCGAAATGATCAGATCGCTACGGATATCCGTCTGTACGCAAGAGATCAATTAGACCAGATATCTAACGTTATCACCCTGGTTCAAAGGAACCTACTAGACTTAGCCGAGCGCGAGTCAAATACAATAATTCCGGGATTTACACACCTTCAAGTGGCTCAGCCGATAACCTTTGGGCATCACATGATGGCATGGTTTGAAATGCTTAATAGAGATTTTGAACGCTTTCAAGATTGTCGAAAAAGATTAAACCGTTCTCCATTGGGAAGTGCAGCATTGGCTGGTACTACGTTTCCGATTGATCGACAATATACTGCTGATTTGTTGGGCTTTGATTCACCAATTCCAAACTCTCTTGATGCCGTGAGTGATCGAGACTTCATTATTG
>Ga0315330_10003977_pt1 | contig 10109 bp, 9 predicted proteins | sample M140m34915metaG_FD_203453 | JGI IMG/M metagenome (GOLD analysis project Ga0315330, IMG submission 203453) | Ammonia-oxidizing marine archaeal communities from Monterey Bay, California, United States - M1 40m 34915 | ecosystem: Environmental > Aquatic > Marine > Intertidal zone | place: USA... | reverse complement strand
AACGGATTATCTCTCAGGGGGTACACATGGCTGATAACCGATTTATGAATACGGCTGCTGCCGAGGCGTCTCAGATTGACCTCGGCCTGCGGTCCTACATGCTTGGCGTCTATAACCATATGACGACAGCATTGCTGATGACCGGCTTTTTCGCGTATGCGATGAAATGGGTTGTCCTGAATGTGGCTGGCGTCGGCCAGCTGGTCTATGGCTCCCCGCTGAAGTGGGTTGTGATGCTGGCACCGCTTGGCATGGTGTTCTGGCTGTCCGCGCGAATTCATTCGATGTCGGCAACCAAGGCACGTAATATGTTTTACGTTTATGCAGCCCTGATGGGTGTCTCGCTGTCATCAATCCTGCTTCTGTATACAGGCGGCAGTGTGGCACGGGCCTTCTTCATCACTGCCGGGGCGTTTGCCGGTCTCAGCCTTTACGGCTACACGACCAAGCGCAGCCTGTCAGCGATGGGATCGTTTATGGTGGTTGGCCTGATTGGCCTGATCATCGCATCTGTAGTGAACATCTTCCTCGCGTCAACACAGCTCGATTTCCTGATTTCGATCGCCGGTGTGCTGATCTTTGCCGGTCTGACGGCCTGGGACACGCAAAAGATCAAGCTGATGTATATGGCGGGTGACAGCCAGTCAGAGATGACCAAGAAATCAATCTTTGGCGCGCTGATGCTGTATCTGGATTTCATCAACATGTTCATGTTCATCCTGCATCTGTTCGGTAATCGCGAATAGTCGTACGGCGCGCATGCAAGACAATCTGATGCCCGGCTCCCTTTTTGGGGCCGGGTATTTTTTTTGTCCCCTTTTGGATGCCTGACAGAACACAGGTGACATAAATGGCTGATATGACGTCCCTAGCACCCTATCTTGACGACACGGCATCAGATGATGTTGCCGGGATTGTTATGGCGCTGGCCGGTGCTGCGGCGCAGATTGCCGAACAGATTCGGCATCCCCAAACGGCGCTGGATGCAGCAGCCGGCGATATCAATGCCGATGGCGATGCGCAGAAAAAGCTGGATGTCATTGCTGATTTCATCATCGAGGATGCGCTGCGTGATACCGCGGCCACATCCTATCTGTCCGAAGAGCGGGAGCAAGCGGTGGCGTTGGGTGATGGCGGGCTGATTGTCGCCTGTGACCCGCTGGACGGATCATCGAATATCGGTGTCAATGTGTCGGTGGGGACGATCTTTTCCGTTCTGTCGGCTGCGGGGGGTGAATTGCAGCCGGGCCGCGCCCAGCTGGCTGCCGGATTTTTCGTTTATGGTCCGCAGACGACATTGCTGATCAGCGTCGGCGCGGGCACCGCGTCTTTCCGGATGGACGCGGATGGTGTGTTTCGCCTGATTGACGGGCAGGTCCGCATTCCCGAAACGGCAAGTGAATTCGCCGTGAATGCGTCGAACCGGCGACATTGGCCACCCGCAGTGCAGCAGTATATCGATGAATGTCTTGCTGGCAGTGAGGGCAGCCGCAGCCGCGATTTCAATATGCGGTGGGTGGCCTCGCTGGTGGCTGAAACCTGGCGTGTGACCTGCCGCGGCGGGGTGTTTCTATATATGGATGATGCACGCCCCGGTTATGAGGCGGGACGCCTGCGGCTGGTCTATGAAGCGGCCCCGGTTGCGATGCTTGTCGAACAGGCGGGTGGGCTTGCCAGCGATGGCAGGATGCCCATTCTTGATGTCATCCCCAGCGAATTGCATCAGCGTGTGCCGCTTGTGTTTGGCGCGGCAGAAGAGGTGCGCCGACTGGAGGCGCATTATCGCGGCGAGGCCTGAGCGCCCTGCTCGACCTGCAGAACGGCTGCAAGGCCGCTCTCATAGTCGGGATAGCGCAACGTGAGGCCCAGTTCCGGACCGATCACCTTTGATCCCACCTTGCGCCGCGAGACATAAAAGCTGCGCGCCATCGGCGACAGATCAGCCTCGTCCAGTGTCTGCGGTGCCGGCGGTGCAACGCCAAGCAGACTGGCGGCATGGCGCACCACATCGCCCTGTGCAGCCGGCTTTTCATCTGCCAGATTGATAATCCGCCCGCGCCGTGGTGATGCAATGGCGGCATCGATGATGCGGCAGATATCATCGATATGGATGCGGTTGAACAGCTGGCCTTCATTTTCGATAATCCGCGCTGTGCCATCGCGCAGACTGTCGAACGGGCTGCGGCCGGGACCATAGATGCCGGCGGTGCGAAACAATTCGGTGCCAAGAAGATCCTGCCAGCGTTGTTCGGCGATGACCCGTGCGCGCCCGCGATTCGTTGCCGGGTCGACAGGTGTGTCCTCATAGCAGAATCCGTCCGGCTTGTCGGGATAGACCGATGTGGCCGAGACATAGCCGGTCCAGCCGGTGAAACCTGCAATCAGGTCGCCATGCGCATCCAGAACCGGATCACTGCCGCCAATCGCGGTGATGGTTGTCAGCAGGGCATCCACACCATGCAGTGCCGCTGCCGGGTCGCGTAGTGGCTGGCTGTCGGAAAAAGGCAGTATCTGCCAGCCAGCGGCAGCTTCGGCCTGCAACCGGTCAGGAGAGCGCGTTGTGCCACGGATGGTCCAGCCTTTGCTGGCCAGAAGATGGCCAAGAGGCCGTCCGACATAACCAAGACCAAAGATGAAGATTGTGCGCGACATGCTGTTCCTGTGAATTATCCGGGTTTCATTTAGTCACTTGTCCGGCTGGCGGCAATCTGTCGGCGGACCAGGGCAGCATCAAGCCGGCGTCCCTGCCAGTCCAGTCGCCAGTCCAGATGCGGTCCGGTGGACCGGCCAGTTGATCCGACAGTGCCAATTGGTGTGCCGCGCCGGACTATATCACCGCTGGCCACGCTGACACTGTCCAGATGAAGAAAGGCCGCGTTCAGGCCGAAGCCGTGCGTGATCAGGACAGTCCAGCCGGAAAAATACAGATCCTTGACAAGGGTGACCCGGCCGCCAGCCGGAGCCAGCACAGGCGTGCCTCTGGCGGCAGCAATATCAATGCCGTAATGCGGTGCCCGCGGTGCGCCATTCAGAATCCGCTGGCTGCCATAAATGCCGGTGATCCGGCCGGCGACAGGCATATCAAATCCGCGCAGAAAATCGCCAGCCTGGTCGCCGGCATCATGCAGGGTGCGCGCCCGCTTCACATCATCGGCATCAGCTGCAATGCGGGCCAGCACGTCATCAGGCGGCGAGACGTAGGATGATTTCAGCCCGTCGATGCGCTGGATGTCGTAGACGCGCTGGCGTGCAGTCAGGTCTGTCTGCTGTGTAATACCATCGGCACCGGTCACGCGCAGGGTGATGATATCGGGGCTGTCACGGTGAAAACCGATTATGAATCTGCCGTCTGCATCTGTCGCCACCGGCATGTCGTTCAGCATGACCATCGCACCGGCCGGAACTGCGGCAATGACCACCCCGCCCTCAATAGCCTCGCCGGCAAGCAGGCTTGCCCCGTTCAACTGCAGGGCAGATGCAGGAAGAGTGCTGGCGAGGCAGATCAGCATTGCCAGATAACAATGCACAAAACGGCTGTCGACGTCTCTAAGAAGGCTTGGAAACCACATATGTAGACGCTAACATCAGCTATAGAAATTTACACATTTAACTATTATATATATGTCTGTACATAAGTTCAGTCACTGGTGTTTTTTGGAACACCTTCTCTTTTTACCTTTAAGAGGCGTATTCGGTGGTCCAGCCGCGACGCTATCTGGAAAATATTATGCTCAGCACTAGCCATGAAAATGTAGTAATTATAGGTGCAGGCGCCGCTGGTTTGACGGCTGCCATTTATACAGCGCGCGCTAACCTTTCACCTTTGATTGTTGCCGGTTTGCAACCTGGCGGACAGATGACAATCACCACTGATGTCGAAAATTATCCCGGGTTTGCCAATGTCATTCAGGGGCCTTGGCTAATGACTGAAATGCAGCAACAGGCGGAAAATGTCGGTGCGCGTGTGGTATATGACATTGTGACATCCTTTGATGCCAGCAGCCGCCCCTTCAGCCTGAAGATGGATTCCGGTGATATCATCACTGCAGATGCGGTAATTGTGGCGACTGGGGCGCAGGCGCGCTGGCTTGGCCTTGAATCTGAACAGACGTTTAACGGGCGCGGCGTGTCGGCCTGTGCAACATGCGACGGGTTCTTCTACAAGGATCGTGATGTGGCTGTTATTGGCGGCGGCAACACGGCGGTAGAGGAAGCACTGTATCTTGCCAATATCTGTAAGTCAGTCACGCTGGTGCACCGGCGCCATTCGCTGAGGGCCGAACAGATCATGCAGGACCGGTTGTTGCGGCATGAAAAGATCAGTGTCGAATGGAACCGCACCGTGGCTGAGGTGATTGGCGATGACAACGGCGTTACCGGCTTACGGCTGGAGTCAACAACCAGTGAGCCTGACAAGGAGATTGACGTCCATGGCATGTTTGTGGCTATCGGTCATGACCCGGCAACATCTGCTTTTGCCGGCGCGCTGACGCTTGATGATGAGGGCTATATCATGGCCGAACAGGGTGGAACCCGCACCTCGGTCGAAGGTGTTTTTGCGGCCGGTGATTGTGTTGATAAAATCTACCGGCAAGCGGTGACGGCTGCAGGAATGGGCTGCATGGCAGCACTGGATGCTGAACGCTGGCTTGGCGAACAGAACTAGGCTGACGCCCAGAATGGTAAGATGAGCCGGTTCAGCTGAAATGGGTCAATTGAATCGGGTCGGCTAATAAATCCACCACCAATCTGACTGAGTTCACCTGCAGGCTGCGGCCCGATTCATCTACTGTCGCCAGCAATTTCCAGCTCTGAATTAGGGCAAGGATTAAAAGTGGGGGCAGGGCTCAGGTTGACTGAAATCGTTCGTAGAATAGCTGGCGCTTCAGTTCACGACCTCTAGGGTGGCGCAGCTGTCGCTGATGGTGGCATCGATGGCGGCACGCCAATCTGCATGGCTGGTCACGGTGGCGGCAGTTTTCGGGAAAATCAGCCCGCGTGTGCTATTCACCAGCCCGCCTTCCCAGACGTCGTTTACGTGTTTCAAACCGGCAAGTGCGGCGGCGGCACTGCCCCCCTGCGCGCCAAAGCCCGGCACCAGAAATGGCGCTGAAGGCAGGGTATCGCGAAGGTCGGTGGCCTCGTTCGGCCAGGTGGCACCCGCCACGATTCCCAATGATGACCAGTTATGCGGACCGACGCGTGCGGCTGCCAGGGGTGCCAGACGTTCGGCCAGCTGCATGAAGACAGGTTTTCCGTCAGCAGAAATATCCTGCAGATCACCAGCGCCCGGGTTGCTGGTACGCACCAGAACGAATAGCCCGGCGGCCTTTGCATCGGCGTGTGTCAGAAACGGGTCCAGCGTGTCTATACCCAAATAGGGATTGACCGTCAGCGCATCAGAAGGAAAGGGTGCATCATGGCCAATCCACGCATGTGCATAGGCAGTCGAAGTGCTGCCAATATCACCGCGTTTGGCATCGATGATCACCAGCAACCCGGACTCGATGGCTGCGCGTTGGAGATCGGCAAGGATTTTCAACCCATCCGGTCCCTGCGCCTCAAAGAATGCAGCTTGTGGCTTGATCGCCGGCACTTTGTCCTTGGCCGCTTCAAGACAGGCCATGACAAAGTCACCAACCGCTCGAAGCGCCTCCGGGCTGCCCGGCACACTGGTGTCACCAAACAAAGCTGGGATCATCGAAGCATGCGGGTCGATCCCCATACAAAGCGGGGTGCCCGTCCGTCGCAGCGATTCTGTCAGCCGTGTGCCGAATGGATCAAGGGTCATCGGCCCGCTGCCTCAGACAAGACCGACAGCATTGCGATAGGTTGTCAGCAATTCGTCCTGTTCCTGCAGGATATCACGGTCCATGGCCCGCATCTTGACAAGCTGGCGCATGATTTTTGGCTCAAACCCAGTGGCCTTGGCCTCGCTGTAGACGTCACGAATATCTGCCATGAGGGCGCGTTTTTCTTCCTCAAGCCGTTCAATGCGTTCGATGAACTGGGTCAGCTGTTCGGCGCCAGCGCCGGTGCCTGGAATGATGGCCATGATTCCCTGATCCTTTTCCTGCCGGTCAGTCTGCCGGTCAATTGTTGTGTTTATGTGTCTTGTCGTAGGTGGCGCGCGCCTCGGTGCTTGCCTCGGTCTGGTATTTTGCCTTCCAGTCGGCATAGTCCATGCCATAGACAATCTGCCGCGCAGCGCTGTCCTCAATGGTGATACCTCTGTCAGCCGCCTCTTCCCGATACCAGCGAGACAGACAGTTACGGCAAAAGCCCGCAAGGTTCATCATGTCGATATTCTGCACGTCGGTACGGGTCTGAAGATGGCTAACGAGGCGGCGGAATGCGGCGGCTTCAAGCTCGGTTCTGGTGGTGTCGGTCATGGGTGGTATCTCCTGCAGTCGAAACGGGCTGTCCGGTCACGCCGGACGGCCACTGCGGGGCGGACAATATCCAACAAGGTGCCGCCGCGCAACCACGCAACCAAATAGAACAGGCCTCAAATTTAAAACAATTTCAAAAATTTTGGTGTGGCTAAATTTCTTGCTTCTCTTTATAACGTCAGCGTGCCATCGCAAGAAATCAAAGACATGACAAACAAACAGACCAATGAACAGGTTGCTGACAGCGCCGCGAAATTCGATCGAATTCGCCGTGCTCACCAATCTGAAGTTGCTGAAGATTATGTTGAGATGATCTCCGAGCTGATCGCCACCACCGGCGAGGCGCGTACGGTTGATCTTGCAGCGCGCTTCGGGGTAACCAGCCCGACGGTCAATGCCATCATCCAGCGCCTGCAGCGTGAAGACCTTGTCGAGACGCGGCCCTACCGGTCGATCTTTCTGACTGACAAAGGCAAGGCGCTTGCCGAGGCCAGCCAGGCCCGCCATCAGATCGTGCGTGATTTTCTGGTAACCATCGGCGTGCCGGCCAGTATTGCCGAGGAAGATGCCGAGGGCGTTGAGCATCATGTCAGCGAGGAAACATTGCGGGTGTTTGCTGATATTACCAGCCGTGGCCGCGTCTAGCCGCCAGTCTTCGATCCCAATCCAGACATGCACGCGGTCCTATTCTATGCCGCTGAACAGATAGAGGCGGCGCGATCTGTTTTGTGCGATCACCGTATCTGACAGCGCGGCATAGGCATTCCACAGAACGGGCCCGATGGTGGGCGGTGTATCCTGCGCATCCAGTGCCACGATGCGCCGGCCGGGGGTGGGCGTCCATGGGTGATTCGCCTCAAAATGGTTTGACGGGTAGCCGTCATTGTCATGCACCAGTACCGTGATGTCGCTGTCATGAAAATGCCAGTGCAGCAGCGCTGCGCTGGCCCGCCTGTCGGCAATGACTGTGCGCGCGTCATGCGCTATCAGCGCGGCGCGTGTATCGGCCGCCAGGTCATGCCATCCGCGCAGGCGGCGCAACGGGTCGGATTCGGGCGTCATCGGCCCCATGCTGCCGGCCCAGCATATGGCAACCAATATGGCTGCCAGCAGGATATTCACCCCGGTGGCCATGCCGACCTGATGGCGGCGTGTCAGAAATCGCCCGCCCAGAAACCGCCCGCCCAGAAATCGTCTGGGCGGCGATGCTGGCACCCGTGGCGGTTGCGACGGCCAGATGGCCAGCCACAACACCAGCGCCGGCATCGCCGTCAGGGCCCAGTTGGCATTCGCCTCGCTGAGAAAGGCCTGCAGGGTGATGATCAGCAATGGCGGTACTGAAAACGCAAACAGCAAGACATGTGTGGCGGCGGCGGTGCGCAGCCTGAAGACGCCCAGCATCAGGGCAAAGACCAGCGGACCTGCGGTCAGGAACTGCGCGCCGATGAAACGGATGCTGTTGCCGATATCATAGCTTTGGCGGGCCAGATTCGCGTTATCACCAAGATGGCGCACCGTCGCAAAATCATGTGACAGGTTCCAGATCAGATTCGGGCTGGCCAGCAGAAGAAATCCGCCGCCAAACCAGACAAGTGACATCAGCGACAGCTTGGTGTCAGGCTGCCAGATGCGCGTGATGACTATCAGCAGAACCAGCCCCGGTATGGCATAGATGGCGGCATATTTTGCCAGAAAGGCGATGCCGAATGCCGCCCCGGCCAGCACCATGCCGCGTTGCATGTCAACTCGGTTGCCCATGACGCCTATGATCGCCAGCAGACCTGCTGACCAGAACAGCAGCAGCGGTGTATCTGTCGACATCAGGAAGCTGCCAAGGCCAACTGCTGGCAGGGTGATCCACAGCAGGGCCGCACGTCGCCCGGCCGCCGGGCTGGCAAGCCAGACTGCGCCGCGCCACAACACCAGCGCTGTTAACAGATGCAGCCATGGTGCTGGCAGACGCACTGCCCATTGATGATGCCCGAACACCGCGTGTGACAGGCCGATGATCCAGCTTGTCAGCGGCGGTTTGGTGAAATAGCCGAAATCAAATGTCTGGCTCCACAGCCAGTATTGCGCCTCGTCAACGCCAAGCTCCAGCGGGCTGGCCAGAATGGCAAGACTGCGCAGACAGGTAATGGCAAGCAATATGAAGACGACCCAACGGTCTGCCCGCAGACTGGCGCTGATATCGCGCGGGTCACCATTCGCCAGCCAGCCTGTATCCTGGCTATCGTCTGGGGAATAGGGAGTGGTATTGGGCGTGGCCATTGGCTATCCTCGGCCTGTTGGCTATTCTTGGCCTGATGGCAATGCCCGACCCGGTGGTAGAGCACAGCCCTTTGGTCAGAGATGGCCGGTTCATAAAACATGCAGTGCCGGCAGCGACCTGCCCGGCAGTGCTGACGCACGATAGCCCGGCCTGGCCAAGATAGCCCGGCCTGCACAAGAAAGAAACCCGTCGGCATGACCGAGACATCAACATACTTCAAAGCCGCCAATCCGTCAGACTGGTCGGCGATGGTGGAAAAAGTGCTGAAAGGGGCGTCAGCGGACAGCCTTGCACACCGTGATGAAGACGGGCTGGTCACGCATGCTTTCTACCCGGCCACAGATGATGATGCCACGGCGGCGGCGTTATTGCCGACATCGCCCGCATCACGCCTGACAGGTGGCTGGGAAATCTGCCAGCCACTGGCGCATGGCAGCAGCAATGACGACATCCTTGGTGCACTTGCCAGCGGCGCGACAGCCCTGTCCCTGGCTGATACCGACCCGCAGACAATTGCCGCGCGGTTGCAATCGGTAGTCCTGTCAGCCATCACCATCGGTTTTGAAAGTGGCTTCGGGCCCGGTGATGATCAGGCCGGCCAGCATGAAAGCCGCTATGGCGATCTTTATGCCGCCTTGCTGCGCTGCGCTGACACTGGTGGGGATGCGCCGGGGGATATGCGCATTGATCTGGGCATTGATGCCTTTGCCGGCCGGGGGAGTCCTGCGGGCATCGCCGTCGGCCTTGGCCTGGTGCGTGAGGCTGCGCCGACACACCGCCTGATGCGCGTTGATGGCTGGGCACGTCATAATCAGGGGCTGACAGCTGCGCAGGAGCTGGGATTCGTTCTGGCCGGCATGGCCGAAATACTGCGTGAAGGGGTGGCCGGCGGGGCCGCGATCACCCGCATCGCCAGCCATATTTCAGCGCGTGTGGCGCTGGGCGGCGACATGTTTGACGCCATCGCCAAATGCCGGGCCATGCGCCGCCTGCATGCCGGGATGCTGGCCGCCTGCGGGGTGTCGCGCGGTGACATGCCGGCGCTGTATCTACAGGGATTTGGCGGGCTGCGGATGATGTCGGTGCTTGATGCCGAAGTGAATATGCTGCGCACGACAACCGCCTTGCTGGGCGGGGCCATTGGCGGGGCAGATGTGCTGGCCGGGTTCGGGCATGATCTGCTGACAGGTGAAACAGCGGCATCGATGCGGCTTGTGCGAATGACACAAGCGATGATGATTGCCGAATCGCAGCTTGCAACAACGCTGGACCCGGCGGGCGGGGCACCGTTCATTGAACAGAGAAGTGATGATCTGGCTGCCGCAGGCTGGGCCGTCTTTCAGGATATCGAACGCGGCGGCGGTCTGCTGGCCGCATTGGCGGATGGCGTTATCGACGATCTTGCGACGCGCGCGGCAGACAGCCGTGAAGCGGAAATACGCAGC
>Ga0315330_10003975_pt1 | contig 10110 bp, 4 predicted proteins | sample M140m34915metaG_FD_203453 | JGI IMG/M metagenome (GOLD analysis project Ga0315330, IMG submission 203453) | Ammonia-oxidizing marine archaeal communities from Monterey Bay, California, United States - M1 40m 34915 | ecosystem: Environmental > Aquatic > Marine > Intertidal zone | place: USA... | reverse complement strand
CTGTATAATTGAGCAACCGATTGAATTGAAATAATTCCAGCAGTAATCTGTAAAAAAACAAATTCAAAACTATTTGGCACAATAAAGCCAAGCAATAAGACAGTTAAAACGTGAGCAAATAAACCAAGTCGAGCATCAAAAAAAGCTTTTATAATTAGTGGTAGAATACAAATGGGAACTGCAAAAACATAATCTGTATTGAAGTTTACGGTTAATGTAACCGCACTGATAACTGTTAAAATATTAAAAAAAATGAAAGTTAATTTTCTGTTATCCTCATATATTTTATGCCTATAAGTAAAAAGAAAAAGTAAAAGTAAAGTGAAAATTAATATAATAAGTATTGAATAACCCACTTGAATCCAAACAAAGTTTTTGTCATCTATTTGCAAAGTAAATTCATTACGTAATGAATTAAGTTTTTCAAAAGTATTCTCATTTAACACCTCTCCTTTTGCAACAATAAATTCACCAGAAGCCACAAAACCTCTTGATCTTGAAATATTTTGAAGTGCTTGCTGTTTTGAAGTTTCATAAAAATTTTTATTGATACTTACGTTTGGGATTATAATTTCAAAGAATAAATCTTTATATATGTCTTCATATTTATTAAGTTCTGAATCTTCTAATTTATCTGATATGTATTCAAATAAAGTCTCTGATTTGAATAATTCACTGATATTTATTGATATTTCTGATTGACCTTGAATCAAAAGAATGTCAGAATTACCTTTATGTATAAAGTTGGGAGGTAAAACTCCATAATAATATATTTCTCCGAGGAGTTGCTGACCATAAGTATATAAACTGTCAATATCTTGGGGGTTGCTTATACTGGTAAAAAAACCTGGAAACTCTTTAGAGTAATTTGTGACTATTTCATTTTTAAGTTTTTGATCAGCATTTAAATAAGGTTTTAAATTATTAAGAACCTCTTCCTGGTCTTTTTTAAATTCTATATCTGATTTTAGAATCGAAAAATCAAAAGGGGAATAAAAGTCTGGATATTGCCAAACTCTACCCTTTTGGAATTCATATTTAAATTGACCTTCAAGAGGAAAAATATAAAGGATCAAAATTGAACTTGAAAGAATAAGCAAGGATTTATAAAACAAACCCTTTTTAGCGGTAATGTATTCCCAGATAAACTTCAAATTTTTTTTTTAAAATTACATAAACTTATTCTCTTCTTAGGTATTTTCAAAATGTAAACATATGTGGCTTTAAAATTCTTATTTTTGTTATTTAAAAATTTCAAATCTTTTGAAAATTTAATTTTGGAGTACGGCATTTGTCATTTGAGTATTGCACCAATACGAAATGAAAATTCACATAAAAGTGAATTAATTTCCCAATTATTATATGGTGATTGTTTTAAAGTAATTTCGAAAAAAAATGAATGGCTTCAAATAACAACACTAACAGACCAATATAGTGGATGGGTCGATTATAAGCAAACACAGTTAATCACAAAAAGTGAAGCTGAGGATATTAGCTTTAAAATAGACTCTTATAGCTCAAGTTTAGTAGATTATGTCGAAACATCTGAAAATAAGCTTATTTCATTAGTACTTGGAAGTAATATAGGTGCTGCGAAATTTTTAGGGCATGAATTTAAAGGATCGATTATTAAAGGAAAAAAACCTAAGACTAATTTAATTAGAACAGCTTCACTTTATCTACATTCTCCTTACCTGTGGGGTGGCAAAACTCCCATGGGTATTGATTGCTCAGGATTAACACAAATGATATACCGAATAAATGGTTATAATATTCCGAGGGATGCTTCAGAACAAGTAAAATTAGGAGAAACATTAAGTTTTATTGATGAAAGCGATGATGGAGATTTAGCTTTTTTTGACGATGAGGATGGAAATATAATTCATGTCGGCTTACTCTTAAGAAATAATTATATTTTACATGCCCACGGGGAAGTCCGCATAGATATGGTTGACCAGACAGGTATTTATAATATAAAGACCAAAAGACATTCTCACAATTTGAGAATTATTAAAAATTTAATATGAAAATAGCAACTTAGATAGAGTTTTTAATAATTTTTCACTCAACCAGTTTCTTCATCTTCATAAATCCTTCATTATTGCCTAGAGTTCCGTAAATATTCATAAGAGTTTTGATTGCCTCTTGATTTTTACTGACTTCAATTAATTTTTCTAGGATAGGTACACATTCTTTATAAAGTCCCTCTCTTTTAAGCTTTAATTCATCATAACGAGCGTTATCAGCTCTTGAAGTCCCCAGATTATTCATTTCTTCAACAATGGTATTTTCTCCCTCTAAAATTAGGGTTACCAAGTTTAAATATCCTGACTCGAAACTAGGGTCAATCTCAATTGCTTTCCTGTAGTAACCACTTGCTTTTTCTTTATCACCTCTCTGTGCACTAATAACACCTAAATTAAAGTATAATGTAGCGTTATTAGGATCTTGCTCTATAGCCTCATTCATTAATGTCTCAAAGCGATCATTTTCCTTAAGTTGTATATAGAGGTTAGCCTCTGTTAGTATTAAATTCAAATCCTTAGGATCAGTTTCACGAGCTTCTTTAACTGCTTTCATTGCGTTTTCATTGTCGCCAAGCTGGGCATAAATAAGAGCTATATTTTTAATAATTTCTGGATATCTTGATTCTGTAAGCTCTTCTCTAAAATCAGTGTATTGTTTTGTTTTTTTGTATAAATCGTATTCTGATTTTGAAGGAAACTCCTCATCCTCTCCAGTTTCAGCAGATTTAGCAATATACTTGGTAACAACACCGTCATATTTAATTTCCTTTAGAAGATTATAGAATTTCAATGCTGAGTCAAAGTCTCTTGCATTAACTGAACTTGATGCAGCATAGTAGAGATAATCTTTATTTTGTTCAGGGTTAATTTCGTATGCTAAGTATAATTTTGCTGTAGCAGTTTCAAAACGTTTCTCGGCATTGTCTTCAATAGCACTATTTACGATGTCGGAAGTTAACGTTTCGATTTGATTATCATAGTTTAAGTCCTTACCCCCTGATGCAGAGAATGCTTTAAATTTATCATATGCAAGTTGGAAATTATTATTTGCTTGGGATATCCTTCCTTCTAAATAAAGTTTTTGGTTTGTGATTTTTACATCAACGCCCTCAAAAAGCGAAGAGTTGGTGTCAAGTAAATCTTTTGCACCTTTAACATCTCCAGCTTCAAAAAGTTTAATGGCTTTTTTTAATTCTTTCTTTTGCCCATGGGTCAAACCTAGGGTTAATATAAAAACTAATTTTAAAAAATTTTTAATCATTTTAATTTAATGTTATGTTATTTAATAATAGTATCATCATTTACCTCGAGATCATTTATATCTTCTATCTCCTCTTCGTCTTTCATAACTTTCGCAACAGCAGCAATTGTGTCTTCACCTTTAAGGTTTATAAGCCTCACCCCTTGAGTGGCTCGGCCCATAACCCGTAATCCACTAATTTCCATTCTAATAGCAATGCCAGACTTGTTAATGATCATTAAATCGTCCTGATCATTAACATTTTTAATAGTAACTAATTCACCTGTTTTATCTGTAATTGAAATAGTTTTAACTCCTTTACCACCACGATTTGTAACACGGTAGTCTTCTAAGTTAGAACGTTTACCATATCCATTTTCTGACACGACCAAAATGTTAGCATCCATATCATTTACGGCAATCATTCCTACAACTTCGTCATTAATATTATTAAGTTTTATTCCTCTTACACCCGAGGCCCCTCTACCCATAGGTCGTGTTTTACTTTCTTCAAAACGAATTGCTTTGCCTGACTTAACAGCCATCATTACATGGCTGTTGCCATTAGTCAATTTTGCTTCAAGGAGTTCGTCTTCTTCACGAATAGTAATCGCATTAATTCCATTCGTTCTTGGACGAGAATATTGTTCTAATGAAGTCTTTTTAACCTGCCCCTTGCGAGTTGCCATTATAACATAGTGACTATTTATGTATTCTTCATCTTTTAAATCTTGAGTACAAATAAAAGCTTTAACCTTATCATCTTGCCCAATATTTATTAAATTCTGGATAGCTCTACCTTTTGCAATTTTTGAGCCTTCAGGAATTTCATAAACACGCATCCAGAAACATTTACCCTTTTGTGTAAAGAAGAGCATGTATTGATGATTTGTACCAATAAATAAATCCTGAAGAAAATCTTCTTCTCTGGTTGTAGATGCTTTTTGTCCAACTCCACCTCTATTTTGGGTTTTGTACTCATTTAGAGGGGTTCTTTTAATGTATCCAGCATGAGAAATAGTAATAACTACTTTTTCATTTGGAATCATATCCTCCATACTAAAATCGCCTCCAGCATACTCAATGTTAGTTCGACGCTCATCACCATACTTTTCCTTAATCTCAAATAATTCTTCCTTGATAATTTGCATTCTTCGATCCTTTTTATCGAGTATATCTTTGAGGTCTGCTATAGTTTTTAAAAGTGTCTCAAACTCTGACCTTAGTTTGTCTTGTTCTAAACCAGTAAGCTGTCTAAGCCTCATCTCCACAATAGCCTTGGCTTGAACATCAGAAAGCTCAAAACGTTTGATTAAATTTTCTTTTGCTTCATCAGGATTTTTGGATCCACGAATAATTGATATGACTTCGTCAATGTTATCAGAAGCAATTATCAATCCTTCCAAAATATGGGCTCTTTCCTCGGCTTTTCTGAGCTCAAATTTTGTTCTTCGAACAACAACGTCATGACGATGTTCTACGAAATAATGAATCATATCCTTTAAATTCAACATCTGAGGTCTACCATCAACTAAAGCTATATTATTAACACTAAATGATGATTGTAAGCTTGTGTACTTAAAAAGTTTATTTAAAACTATATTTGGAACTGAGTCGCGTTTTAAAACATAAACTATTCGCATCCCGTTCCTGTCAGACTCGTCACGGATTGTAGATATTCCTTCTATTTTTTTGTCATTAACTAACTCGGCTGTCTTACGAATCATTTCAGCTTTGTTTACCTGATATGGGATTTCAGTTACTATAATGCATTCTCTATTGTTAACCTCTTCAATATTCGCCTTAGCTCTAATTACTACTCTTCCCCTTCCGGTAAGAAAAGCTTCTTTCACTCCTTCATAACCATATATAGTACCACCAGTTGGAAAATCTGGTGCTTTTATAGTTTGGATTAATTCATCAATTGAAATTTCATTATTATCAATATACTGAATGGTACCATTTATTACTTCAGTTAAGTTGTGAGGTGGCATATTTGTGGCCATACCAACAGCAATTCCAGATGCACCATTAATAAGTAGATTTGGCACTCTAGTTGGAAGTACTGTAGGTTCTTTAAGTGTATCATCAAAATTTAATTGCAGATCAACAGTTTCTTTCTCTATGTCTGCCATCAAATCTTCTGACATTTTTCGCATTCGAGCTTCGGTATATCTCATGGCTGCTGGGCTATCACCATCTACTGATCCAAAGTTTCCTTGACCATCTACTAAGAGATAGCGAAGGCTCCATTCTTGGGCCATTCGCACCATTGTATCGTAAACTGAACTGTCTCCGTGTGGATGGTATTTGCCTAGAACTTCACCAACTATTCTAGCTGACTTTTTATATGCAGTGTTTGAACGAATACCAAGTTCGTGCATTCCATACAATACTCTTCGATGAACTGGTTTTAAACCGTCTCGGACATCTGGAAGGGCACGTGACACAATGACAGACATTGAATAGTCAATGTAAGCCGATTTCATTTCATCTTCAATTTTGATGGGAATTAGCTTATCGGATTGGTTCATAATATTTTTGATATATAGAGCTAAAATAGGTAATCAGAATGCAATATTAAATTATTCTTTAGCCATATTCATTAAAATTATTAACAGAATAAAAGGTCATTTTGGTGGTAAATAATTATGGACCTTCTTTTGAAATATTAATATTTTTTTGTCTATTAGCATAGTACATAAAATTTTGGTCTGTTTTTTGCAATTAGATAATAAAAAACCTATGGATGATAATTTTTCACCAAGAGTAAAAGATGTAATTTCTTTCAGTAAAGAAGAAGCTCTTCGGCTTGGACACAACTTTATTGGAACCGAGCATCTCATGCTTGGTATTCTCAGAGACGGAGGTGGCAAAGCTATTGCTATTTTAAATGCTATTGAAATTAATCTTGAAGAACTAAGACGTAAAGTTGAGATTTTAAACCCAGCTTCAATAGAAGGTGATCAAAGACTAAATGATAAGAAAAATCTCCACTTAACTCGCCAGGCTGAAAGAGCTCTTAAAACTACTTTTTTAGAGGCAAAATTATTTCAAAGTGATTTAATTAATACAGTACACTTACTTCTCTGCATATTAAGAAATGAAAACGACCCAACCACAAAATTACTAACAAAACTTAACGTTGATTACGATATTGTTAAAGAACAATTTAAGTTAATGTTAGCAAGCGACTCAGACAATTATGAAGACCTACCATCTTCATCTTCTTTTCCGGAAGAAAAAGATAATGAAGAAAAAGAAAACCCCTTTATTCCTACCTCAGATTCAAAAACATCGAAAAAATCAAAAACACCTGTCCTTGATAATTTTGGTCGAGATATCACTGCTCTTGCCGAACAAGAAAAACTAGATCCTGTAGTAGGAAGAGAAAAAGAAATTGAAAGAGTTTCTCAAATTCTTAGTAGGAGAAAGAAAAATAATCCCCTCTTAATAGGGGAGCCTGGTGTTGGAAAATCAGCAATTGCTGAAGGATTAGCACTTCGCATCATTCAAAAAAGAGTTTCGCGTATTTTATACAATAAAAGGGTGGTGAGCTTAGACTTGGCTAGTCTAGTTGCAGGAACCAAGTATAGAGGTCAGTTTGAAGAACGCATGAAAGCAATGATGAATGAATTAGAAAAGAATGATAATATAATTCTTTTTATAGATGAAATACATACTATTGTGGGTGCTGGAGGAGCCACTGGAAGTTTAGATGCATCCAATATGTTCAAGCCTGCTCTAGCTCGAGGTGACATTCAATGTATTGGAGCCACAACACTTGACGAATACAGACAGAATATAGAAAAAGACGGTGCTCTTGAAAGGCGCTTTCAAAAGGTTTTAGTTGAACAAACCAGTAATACCGAGACACTTGAAATTCTGAAAAATATAAAAGAACGTTATGAAAACCATCATAATGTTAATTATACAGATGACGCTCTAAGCGCATGCGTAGATTTAACCGATAGATACATGCTTGATCGATTTTTACCTGACAAAGCAATTGATGCTCTCGACGAAGCTGGATCAAGAGTTCACATTAACAATATGAGCGTTCCAAAAGAAGTTGTTAACCTAGAAAGTCAGTTAGATGAAGTAAGAGAATTAAAAAATTCTGTAGTAAAAAAACAAAAATACGAAGAAGCTGCAAAACTTCGAGATGATGAAAAGAGAGTAGAACGTTTATTGATAGAAGCTCAAGAAAGATGGCAAGAAGATTCAAAACTTAATAGAGTGACTGTTAATGAAAATGATATAGCTGACGTAGTATCAATGATGACCAATGTACCTGTCAATAAAATTGTTAAATCTGAGAAAAACAGACTATCTAGGTTAGCTAAGGTTATCAATTCAAAACTCATAGGTCAAAATGAGGCGGTAGAAAAGGTTGTAAAGGCCATACAACGAAACAGAGCTGGTTTAAAAGCTCCAGATAAGCCCATTGGATCTTTTATTTTTCTAGGACAAACAGGGGTAGGTAAAACCCAACTTGCAAAAATTTTAGCTTCTGAAATTTTTGATTCTGAAGAAAACTTGATTCGAATAGACATGAGCGAATACATGGAAAAATTTGCCATTTCTAGATTAATTGGTGCACCCCCTGGATATGTTGGATATGAAGAAGGTGGTCAATTAACCGAAAAAGTCAGAAGAAGACCATATTCTGTAATATTGCTAGACGAAGTAGAAAAAGCTCATCCAGATATTTTTAATATGATGCTTCAGATTCTAGATGATGGATTCTTAACAGACAGCTTAGGCAGAAAAATAAACTTTCAGAATACTATAATAATTATGACATCAAATGTTGGTGCACGACAAGTTAAAGATTTTGGAAAAGGGCTTGGGTTTGAGACTGCATCACAGAAATCACAATCTAAAGAAATTGAAAAAAGCGTTATTGAAAAGGAGTTAAAAAAGACTTTTTCACCAGAATTTCTAAATAGAATTGATGATATTGTAGTTTTCAATAATCTTGATAAAAAAGATATTCGAAAAATTGTAGATATCGAATTAGTTTACTTGATTAAACGCATCAATCAATTAGGATATGAAATTGAAATATCGGAGACTGCAAAAAACTTTATCTCGGAAAAAGGGTTTGATAGTAAATATGGGGCAAGACCACTAAATCGGGCGATTCAAAAGTATTTAGAAGATTTATTAGCTGAAAACGTTGTGAATAATTCTATCAAAGAAGGTGATAAAGTTTTCATTGATAAAAATAAAGGAGATGATTTTCTTAATTTAAAGATCAATCAAGAAATTGAAAATTCTTAATCCTTTTTCCAAAAAATTGTTTAAGGCCACCCAATAAATGTTATTTTTGCGCTTGTAAATCAAAACGCATGTATAGCTTAAACATGCCAGTATAAAACTTATATGAAGGTTGTAAAATTTGGTGGCACTTCAGTGGCTAATTCTAAGAGCCTTTTAAATGTTATAGATATAGTCAAGGAGTCTAATGACAGAAAAATATTAATTGTTTCTGCATTAGGGGGAATAACGAACCTTCTTGATGAAATGTCAACCCAAGCAAGTAAAGGTGAAAATAATTATAAAGATAAGCTACAAATACTCGAAAATCAACATTTAGATTTAATAGAATTTTTCATACCGGTTACTAGACAAAGTGAAATAATTAGTTTTTTAAAATCGCAAATTAATGAGCTTGAAGAGGTCCTTGAATCTTTATTTACATTGAATGAATTAACTTCTAAGAGTCTGGCAAAAATTTTAAGTTTTGGTGAGATTCTTTCAAGCACTATCATTTACAGTGTGCTTAAACATAAAGAATGTGATATTGAATTAAAAGATTCGCGTCAAATAATTTTCATGAAAACTGTTAATGACAGAGAAGTTGTAGATCACAATAAAAGTGAAAAAAAAACAAAAGCATTTTTAAATGAAAATAATTCAAAAAACATACTGGTCCCTGGATTTATAGCTCAAGATGAAGATGGAAACACAACTACTTTAGGTCGCGGTGGATCTGATTTTACGGCATCACTACTAGCTAACTATTCTAATGCAGATCAATTAGAGATTTGGACAGATGTTAGTGGAATGTTTACTGCTCATCCTAAGTTAGTGAGTCAAGCAATTCCAATTTCCAATCTTTCATACCATGAAGCAATGGAGCTTTCGCATTTTGGGGCTAAGGTAATTTACCCTCCTACTTTACAACCACTTATTGATAAAAATATACCTGTTATTATTAAAAATACCTTTGACAAAAAGGCCAAAGGAACCTTAATTAATGCTGATGGCTCATCCATACAAGACGGATCTACTGTGAAAGGGATTAGTCATATCGAAGATGTAGCTTTAATAAGTATTGAGGGTAGTGGTATGATTGGCATTCCTGGTTTTTCAAAACGTTTTTTTGAATGTTTATCTAATAAACAGATAAATATTATAATGATCACACAAGCATCATCTGAGCATTCGATATGTATAGGTGTTCGCTCGAAAGATTCAGCCATAGCTAAAAAGACTATTGATGATAATTTTGCTTTTGAAATAAGTGTGCAAAAAGTTAATCCCGTAAAAATAGAATTAGACATGACAAACATCGCTGTTGTTGGAGATCGAATGAAAGATCACCAAGGTATTAGTGGTAAATTGTTTAGTAGTTTGGGAGCAAATAATATTAATATACGTGCAATTGCACAAGGGGCTTCAGAAAGAAATATCTCTATTGTAATTAATAAGAGAAACACACAAAAAGCCTTAAACTCAATTCATGAAAGCTTTTTTGAAAGACAGATAAAGGAATTAAATCTATTTATAACAGGCGTAGGAAATGTGGGTGGTAAACTTTTAGATCAAATTGAT
>Ga0315330_10003973_pt1 | contig 10114 bp, 8 predicted proteins | sample M140m34915metaG_FD_203453 | JGI IMG/M metagenome (GOLD analysis project Ga0315330, IMG submission 203453) | Ammonia-oxidizing marine archaeal communities from Monterey Bay, California, United States - M1 40m 34915 | ecosystem: Environmental > Aquatic > Marine > Intertidal zone | place: USA... | reverse complement strand
GGTCCAGCCGAATTGGACATGGGAAACCTTGTCGGCTGGAAAGAAGGCATCGTTGACCGCCTCAACAAAGGCGTTGAAGCCCTTCTCAAGAATGCAGGTGCCGAACTGGTTAGCGGATGGGCCGTGTTTCAAGACGCCAAGACCGTGAAAATCGGGGAAGGAAAAGACGCCACGCTGATTGAGGCAGAACACGTCATCATGGCACAAGGATCTGTGCCCATTGAATTGCCGTTCATGCCCTACAGCGAGCATGTCCTCTCCTCACGCGAGGCTCTGTCCCTCGAAACCCTGCCAGAACACGTCGTTGTGGTCGGTGGCGGCTACATCGGTCTCGAATTGGGCATCACCTTCCGCATGCTTGGTTCAGAGGTAACCGTGGTCGAGGCCATGGATTCCGTGCTTCCATTGTTTGACAAAGAATTGCGCCGCCCACTGGAATTGTTCCTCAAGAAAAACAAGATCAAGGTCCACACCGGCGTGTTTGCAAAGGGAGCTGAAGACGCCAAAGGAGGCAAAGTCCAACTCAACTTCATTGACAAGAATGAGAAAGATGAGAAAAAGATGCAGAAGGTCATCGCCGACAAAGTCCTCGTAACCGTCGGTCGCAAACCTGCATCAACCGGACTCGAAGCAACCGGCGTGGCCATGAATGAGCGAGGCTACGTCAAGGTGAACGAGCGCTGTGAAACCAACATGAAGGGCGTTTACGCCATCGGCGATTTGTGTGACCTTGGCGAGATGCTCGCCCACGTAGCTTCCTTCCAAGGCGAAATGGTCGCTGAACTCATCGCCGGTCACAAGCGAGCGTACGATCCAGTCGCCGTCCCTGCCATCGTCTTTACCGAACCTGAGATCGTTTCGGTCGGCCTCTCACCTGAACAAGCCAAAGAAGCCGGTCATCCGGTCATCATCGGAAAGTTCCCGCTCGCCGCCAACGGTCGCTCCTTGACGCAAGAAGCGGAGAAAACCGGTGGATTCGTTCGTGTGGTCGCCCGTGAAGACGACCATCGCATTCTCGGAATCCAAGGCGTTGGGACCCACATCAGTGAACTCGTTGGTGAATGGACCTTGGCCCTTGAGATGGGCGCAGTGCTCGAAGACATCGCCCACACCATCCACGCTCACCCAACGATGACGGAAATGACCCATGAGGGAGTTTTGGACACGCTTGGGCATGCCATCCACAAGATGTGAGGCGGCACCGGCTGAGGCTGCTTCGCCGTTTATTCTTCCTCAACATCGTTCGCCATCATCACGGCCACAGGACGAGTACGCTCATTTTCCTCAAGGATAAGCCGCGCCATGATGATCATCGGAGCCCCAATGATGGCTCCGGCAATTCCCCAAACTTGGGAAAACAGCATAACCGTCAGGAGCAAAACAAGGGGTGAGATGCCAATCTTTGCCCCTGAAAGGTTGGGTTCAACCAGCGAACCGAACATCTGTTGATTTCCGATGAGAAGGGCAAGCATGAGGAGGGCCGTCATTGGTTCAAGCATGATGAAACCGATGAGCACGGGTGGGATGGTGGCAAAAAGGGCCCCAAGGATGGGAATGAAGTCAAGCAAAAAGCACAGCACTCCAAACAAGAACCAGCCGGGGATGTCAAAACCGATGGGGGAGATGATGATGGTCATGACCACGGCTTGCCCACCGCTGCAGGTGACCTTGGAGACCACGTAGGCGCTGATGGATTCCATCGAATCGTCAACAATTTTTCGAGCACGCCCGGTAGAATGCGGGAAAGCTGCATTGAATCGCTTGGCGATGGTGTGCTCTTCGAGAATGATGAACAGGAGGAAAATGAGGACCGTGATCATGCTGCCAACAAAGGCACCGAGCGATCCCAAAATCGCCAGAGCAAAGACCTCGATGTTGCTGGGCGAGGCCAAAACATCCACCCAAGTGGAATCTGAAAAAATAATTTCCAAACCGTACAGGTCGGACTCTGCATACGTTGCTCGTTTTTCTTCGAGTTGCGCCGTGATGGCAGGGACTTCTTCAACAAAAAGTGAGAGTTGTTCGTAAAGGAAGATCGAAATGAAGTACATCGTGATGATGAAGGTCGCCAACACGGTGCCGTAAGAGACAAGTTGGTTGCCCACTTTTTTGTGGATGTATTGTTCGACGGGTTTGATCAAGAAGAACAACAACACGGCGATGGCCAAGGGCATCAGAATAGGTTTGAGGTGAACAAGGGCCAAGTAAACGACGACCCCGACAATCGCTACACTTGCTGCGGTGGTTCGCTTTGAATCAATACCAACTTTGGAAAGGGCTTCCATGAATCCTTGTTTCTTGGAGGTTCATCTAAGGTTTCCCCCGATTGACGGCGTGAACATCCAGTTCCAAAGGAGACAACCTCCGAGGAAGACCGACGACCGTGTTCGCCGGCTGAAGAGTTATACCACCCTACGTGTAAAAGAGGTACATGCATCAATTGACCTGTCCGCATTGTGGTCAAAAGATGAAGACGAAAAAACTCGTGATGGGCAAGGTGCTCTGTCCAAAATGCAACAAGAAATTCCGAACGATAGCCCCCGCACCTCCAACACCAGAACCTCAACTTACCCCGAGAGAAAGGGATGAACAGATTAGAATGCGCCTTATGACGCCATTGGGTGTTATTTTCCTGCTTATTGGCCTTTTTGTGATAAGTGACGATGCAGATAACTTGTTTTCATTCTGTAGTCCCTTCTTCCTTGCTCCTGTCTTTTGTGGTCTTTTCTTCCTCACACCGGGCATGTTTGCCCTTCTGCGAAAACAGAATGGCCCTGTTGGCCTGAAAACTCAATTCCATCAACATCAGCCAAGCGCAACAGCATCATCCCAACCCGTGGATCGCACAACAGAAGATTTTTTCATGAAAATCTTCGGGTCGATGGCCCTCATCACGGGTGTGATCGGGCTGTTGCTCCTTCTTGTGGCGCTTTTTATCATCATCTTTTTCCTCGTTTGGCTTGTCGCAAATAATCCTGGCACTGGCGGTTGGTAAGCCTTTGAAAACGGACTTCAATGACTCAATTGTTCCAGGAAATTTCGTTGTCTCTGGCTTGATTGAAACAACAAAGTACGAACAAAATACCACAGCAGGCTGGTTTCGACCAGCCATGGTGGCACGCTAGCGACGTGCTTCTTATGCAGTGATGGCATGTCTGACCAATGAGCTCTCGGTTCAAAGTGATGAGCCGTGTGGTATCCAATGTTGAGCCAAATCAGGTTCACGAATCCGGTGAAATTTCTTGAAGCCCCATACAGTCCATCTTCACCGCTCTCCGGACCTGTGCTCGGGCGAGCACCGGCGTGCTGCAAGTAATTTGAAGAAAGCAACCAGTGAAATCCATGGGCTTGTGGAAGCGCTACGAATAAGATCCACAGACGAAGGTCAATCAGGGCCAAAGCAACGGAAACAATCACGATTGACACAACTTCAATCCATGGCCAGTGGTCTCCTTTCTTGGCTCTACGAGGAATGTGGGACACCATGGAAGGAACCAGCACGGTCAACGCTTGGAACGGGTGAAGAAAGAACCCCACGATGTGGTTGTGGTGTCCTCCAAACCTGTAGGTCCGGGTGTTATCCTCCGGCCCGTGGGAGTGGTTGTGGTGGTTCCCGATATGAGCCGGGAAAAAAACGAAACTTGGCACGCCCTGAACAACGCTGAACATCCAATCTGTAAGCCGATTCAACACCTTGGATTTCCATATACGCAAATGCGTGTGATGATGCTGAGCCACGCTAAGGCCAACCGAGAGAACAAGCATCAGGAGAAACAACAAGGCGTGAAACCCGTTGAACCACTGATAAGCCATCAACAAAGGATAGGCGATGAGGTAGGCCAGCGGTTGGAGGTCCCTTGCTCGATGAAGGAGAATCAATTCTCCAGCCCCAGTGATGCCCTCATCTTTTCCAAGTGAGCGTGAACGTGCTCAACAAAGAATCCGTGCATGAGGAATCGGTAGGAGAGCCCTGTGGGTCCAACCAAAATCATGGGGAAGCGGTTGTAAGCGATGTCGGCAAAGTGGGTGGCGCCGACGATGTCGTCGATCAGCAAACCAACCGAGTGGTCAAACTGGAAGGAGTTGATGGCCGCTTCGTATTCTTTGGCGGTCAACCAGAAACAAAACGATGTTTTGAACAACTCATGGGCGGTTTCGAAATCCAAGAATTGGGTGAACTTCTTGCGATGGATGCCGTAATCAACGCCAACTGGATTCCAATTCTTCCACGACAGTTCGTCAGCCTCGATGGGCCAGTTGGTTCGGTCGGGGTCCTGGAGGTCCCGCATGGTCATGAGGACGCCTTGGTCGTGGTGAACGAAGGTTTGAACCATCAGGTCTCGAATCATCTTCGGGTATATGAGAACGGGTTCTACGTCCTCCTTTCCTGAATTATCAATGACGAAATTGAGCAGATTACTTTCCGCTTGGAAGTGCCTCAAGATGAGGACATTGGCTTCTGGTCTGACGAAGTACTTCATGAAAAAGCAGATTTGCCATTGAAGGAATCCATGAGCCTTGAACTGAATCGGCATAAGGCGCTTGATGTAGTAAGTGATATGCAGCGTGATGGTCAGGAGGATTCGAAGCGTGGGAAGAATGATGATTCGCAATGGGTTTTGCAGGTCCTTCAACCAGTATTCTTTGGCGACATCGTCCAGAGGAAGGCTTCCATCCCCAGTGAGTGCATCGGAAAGCGAAGCCGGCATTCGACCGTGATTACCAGCCATGATTTTGGCACGTTTTCGCGCCGCTCGACGTTGCTTACGAGTCATCGGTTGCTCAATTGAGGTCATGGGTCAATTCCTCCAATTGCAGGCGATAAAGTCGGGCCACCACCTGGGCAGTCTTGACGATTGACATGGTTATTTCATCGTCAACGCAGACGTCGTCCAGCGTTTTATAGAATCGTTGCATGTGGTCGCCATCGTTATGTCCGTGGTACGTCATGAACTTTGTAGAGTCCTCACCAAGACCGGTAAGCTCGTGAATACGCTCGGCCCAGGAACGAGCCATCTTTTCGCCGAGACCTTCGATAATCCACATCGCTCCCAGCAAGTCCACTGGGTTGGTTCGAGAGGCACGGTACATCAAGAATCCGTGAAGTGCTTCGGAACCGACGTTTCGTTCCAGTCCGAGGATGTCCTCCAACCGGCCACCTGAGGCCACGTAATCCTTCTCAAGAATTTCATAATCTCGGTGTTCATCCACCGCATGTGAAATCACCGTAGAACGGATTTCAGCGTGATTTCGGTCGAAACTGCTCGCCGTTCGTGTAATCCATCGTGAGCCTTCAATCACCTGTTGACGAAGGTTGCGCAAGAGCAGGAGGTGGTCGTCCACCGTGTACGTGCCCAAATCAAGACGGCGCAAGATGGGTACCGTTGACAAATCTCGCTCGAACCCAAGCCAAACACGCAACAAATGCTGCAAGCACACCTGAGCATGCGGGTTCATGACAGGAACCTCATCCCCAACGGGCAGGTCCTCAGGTTCGTTTTTTCCTTCAATCAATATTTCTCCATCGTTCATCCTTTCACCACCGTGAGTTGCATGTAGGTCGTGTTAAAACGACCGCTCTCGGGAACAAAACAGAGGATACAATCACCCTCTTTGATAGAGACTTCATCGGTGCGAAGGAATTCATCGATCATGATAAACAACGAGGCTGCACCAGTGTTCCCCCTCGTGTAGAGGTTCGTCCACCAGCGTTCTTCGGGAATACCCACACCCGCTGCATCGAGCATATCCAGAATTTTGTTGCGGAAGTGGTGGCTTGAATAATGGCAAAGAAAGTGGTCAATCTCTGCTGGCTTGCTCACGCCTTCCTGCACCAAGCGAAGGTATCCATCCACGCCCATGCGAATGATGTTGTCGAGAAGCCGGACCTCTTGGCGCAGTAACAAGGCCCCTGCACGTTCCGCATCGGCGTAGGTATCGTAATCTTGCCATGTTCGCTCATCTTCGGGTCGGCCAGCTGAACCTACGCTCATGCAGGTGGGCAACGCATGGGCATGTGAGAAACCACGAACCCAATCGATTCGGAGGCTGAAACCCTTCGGTGATGGCGTGTTTTGAAGGAGCAGAGCACCTGCTCCATCCGATAACATCCATCGAAGGAACTCGGTGTTGAAATCAATACGCTTGGCCGCAAACGTAGATTCAGTAGCCGCTTCATAACGCTGTTTCTTGAGCAGGCGACTCGAAAGTTCACTTGAGACCACGACGGCAGCCTCGTGCTCGCCGACCCGGAGGCTGTTCCAAGCTGCCTTGAGCGCCATCATTGAGGAAGAGCATATGCCATGGGTGGTCAAGATTTCAATCGCAGGCAAACCAAGCGATGCTTGAACCATGCTGGCCATCCCGGGAGCAGGGAGGTCGCCTTGGGTTGATGCTACGGCCAGCATTCCGACCTTTTCCCGTGGAACGAAGGCCCGGTCAAGGCATTGCTCTGCAGCGTTGGAAGCCATCTCCGTGTTGCTGTGGGTCGTCTTTTGATTGGCATCAATGGCGTAGTGTCGCGTTTCAATTTGATTGGCCTGCTGAATTTGCACTCGAAGTGAAGAGGGTTGACCGTTCACCATCCCGAGGATGTTTTCGACCTCTTCTCGAGCAATGGCGGGGCCCGGGAGAAAGGCACCGGTGCTGGTGATGTACACGCTCATGAAGCGCTCACCTCTGGTTTCCCATGCTCTTTTTCATACTTGTAGCAGCGCCACCATTCTTGCATGTAAGGAAACACCACGAAAATGGACATGATGACCATATAGCCCATGGCGTAATTTCCGGAAGCACCCAGCGGCTCTTGCCGCCATTCGATTCCAAGTCCGCCACCCCAGTTGAGGGTGACCGTGTCGAGGAAAACCTCCCACTTCCGAACGATGATGAGCAGGAGAAGGAAGAAGGGGAGCGTCGCCAGATAATTATGGGCATGGACTTCCCAAATGGAGATCTCTCGCTTCCCTGTGGTGAAATGAACATCGTAGTGAGCGACCAGTTCGTGGGCGATGAGGGCTGCAAAGCAAAGCAACATGATGAGGACATTCACTTCAAACAACAGAGAGAGGACCACTGGTATGCCAATTTGCACCCCCATGAGGCAATGAACGTAGGCTTCATGCAGGCCCGAGGTTTTCTCAATCTCAGTGTTTCGATGACACCACCAGTCCAACATGCCGGCTATTCCCCAAAGTGGGAGCAGCACATACAACATAACGTTCAGGACCAGCGTCGCCTCGTCCATCGTCTGACCTCACCCCAACAGCAACCCAATCGGATAAAAAAGATTCACCGGCGCGAGGGAAGGTGATTCAAGATTCTGTGAGGCGAATCTCGCTCCATGAGCCTCAGCTTCCGCACATCAGACAGTCGTCGTCAGGACTGTCCAAGCTGCATGCAATGGCCTCGAGGCTGTCAACATCGTCGGCTCGTTCTGCGAGACCCCCAACGGTTTGGTCTTCTTTGCTTGCCGCTTCTACGGTAAACTGAATCGCATCAGCGGCGGCTTTGGTTCGCAGGTAGTACATGCCGGTCTTGAGCCCTTGACGCCATCCGTAGAAGTGCATCGAGGTCACCTTCGCAGGGTTGGCGTCCACCATGTGGATGTTCAAGGATTGGCTTTGGTCAATGTATGCACCACGATCTGCAGCCATATCCAAAACGTGCTTTTGCTTGATTTCCCAGGTCGTCTTGTAAAGGTCTCGAAGATGTTCAGGGATTCGGTGAATGCCTTGGATGGAACCTTTGTGGCGCAGGATATCGTCCTTCATCTCAAGGCTCCACATGTCCTCAGCGATGAGGTCACGAACCAGGTGCTTGTTCAACACGACGAATTCGCCTGAAAGGGTTCGGCGGACATAGAGATTGGACGTAAAGGCTTCGAAGCATTCGTTGTTGCCCAAAATTTGGGAGGTCGAAGCGGTTGGCATGGGGGCGAGGAGGAGTGAGTTTCGCATCCCCTTCTCCATGATTTCGGCTTTGAGTGAATCCCAGTCCCATCGTCCACTGTGCTCATCCATGCCCCAGAGGTCAAACTGGAGCAGACCCTCGCTGGCGGGTGAGCCTTCGAAGGTCGAGTAAGCTCCTTCGGCGACCGCTGCGTCCTTGGAGGCCGTGCAGGCAGCGAAGTAGATGGTCTCGAAGATGTCCTTGTTGAGGCTTCGAGCCGCTGGGCTCTCAAAGGGAAGCTTCAGCATAGCAAAGACATCAGCCAATCCTTGGACACCAAGACCAATTGGGCGATGGCGCATGTTGGAGTTTCGTGCTTCCTCCACAGGGTAGTAGTTGACGTCAATGACACGGTTCAGGTTGCCCGTAGCGTGGTAGGTCACATCGTAGAGGAGTTGGTGGTCAAAAACGCCATCGCTCATGTTCACAAACTTGGGTAGAGCGATGGAGGCGAGGTTACAAACGGCGACTTCGTCCTTAGCGGTGTACTCCATGATCTCCGTGCACAGGTTGGAGGAGCGAATCGTTCCGAGATTCTTTTGATTGGATTTCTCGTTGGCGGCGTCCTTGTACAACATGTAGGGCGTTCCCGTTTCAATCTGGGCCTCGACAATCTTGTCCCACACCACTCGAGCAGGAACGGTTTCTCGTGCCATCCCTCGGCGCTCATAGTCTTCGAACATGGCCTTGAATTCAGCACCGTAGACGTCCTGAAGACCTGGGCATTCGTTGGGGCAGAAGAACGACCAGTCGCCGTTGTCTTCCACTCGCTGCATGAACAAGTCGGGCGTCCACATGGCGTAGAAGAGGTCGCGTGCACGCATCTCTTCCTTCCCGTGGTTCTTTTTCAGGTCAAGGAATTGAAGGATGTCCGGGTGCCAAGGCTCGAGGTAAACCGCAATGGAACCCTTGCGCTTGCCGCCGCCTTGGTCAACATAACGCGCCGTATCGTTGAACACGCGCAACATCGGAACGATGCCGTTGGACGTGCCGTTGGTTCCCTTGATGTAGGACCCCTTCGAGCGAACATGATGAATTGAAAGACCGATGCCTCCAGCAGATTTGGAGATGAGAGCACACTGCTTGAGCGTGTCGTAAATGCCGTCGAGGGAATCGTCTTGCATGGTGAGCAAGAAGCACGAGGACATCTGTGGCATCGGCGTACCGGAATTGAACAACGTGGGAGTGGCGTGAGTGAAGTAGCCTTGACTCATCAGGTCATAGGTGCGAAGGGCTTTCTCGATGTTGGCGTGATGAATGCCCACGGCGACGCGCATCAGCATGTGCTGTGGACGCTCAGCGACCTCACCATCAAGCTTGAGCAGGTAGGAGCGCTCAAGCGTCTTGAATCCAAAGTAGTCATAGTTGTGGTCTCGGCTGTAATCGATGTGATTGTTGAGCACATCGGCGTTGGCCATGATGACATCGTAGACTTCTTCGGAGATGAGAGGTGCGTGCTTCCTTGACTCGGGGTCAATGTAGTCGCGAAGGTCGGTGATGACATCGGTGAAGAGGTCCTTGGTGGAGCGGTGAAGGTCGTCAACACAGATGCGTGCAGCCAGACGGCTGTAGTCCGGATGGTGAGAAGCCAAAGAAGCTGAAGTCTCGGCAGCAAGCTGATCCAGTTCACGCGTCGTAACGCCATCGTAGAGGCCTTCAATCGTCAACTTGGTAACATGGCCCGGGTCAACCCAGGTCGGGTCAAGGCCTTTGGCCAATTGAACCAATTTCTCATGAATGGCATCAAACCGTACATCTTCTCGCTCGCCTTTCCGATTAACAACTTGCATAGCCATAATTGATTCCTCCTCTGATGTTCATATGAGTGCGTGATATCTTTCTTTGTTCGCGTACGGTTCAAAAGTCTTCGTCCACAGAAAATCGCTGTTGGACACTTCCAAGGGAAGCACTGTCCATGACACCGGCTTTTTGATATTCCGCCACACGCTTCTCGAAGAAATTGGTCTTGCCTTGCATGGAGATCATCTCCATCCACGGGAACGGGTTGCCAACGTTGTAAATCTTGGAACATTCCAACTGAACAAGAAGACGGTCGGCGACGAACTGAATGTACTGCGACATCAAATCAGCGTTCATACCAATGAGGTTGACAGGTAGTGCCTTGGTGACAAACTCAATCTCAATGTCCACGGCTTCAGCGATGATG
>Ga0315330_10003972_pt1 | contig 10115 bp, 7 predicted proteins | sample M140m34915metaG_FD_203453 | JGI IMG/M metagenome (GOLD analysis project Ga0315330, IMG submission 203453) | Ammonia-oxidizing marine archaeal communities from Monterey Bay, California, United States - M1 40m 34915 | ecosystem: Environmental > Aquatic > Marine > Intertidal zone | place: USA... | reverse complement strand
AGAAACAAAAACAACGGTAGGAAGAATCCAAAAAGCAAAATTTGCCAACATTGGGGGCATCTCCCCTGCCGAACCAAAGAGGAATATCGCACCATCATGGGAAAAATCAATAACCTTGGTGAAAGCCTTTGCCAACCAATCAAAAATACCGCTAACAAAAGGAACCTTCAAAATAAAAACAGCCAAAACAAGCTGAAGAATAGATCCTTTTATCACCAAAACCCAATTAATCCCTTTTCTGTTTCTACTCAGAAGATATGCAACTCCAAATAGAAAAAACATTCCTAAAAGCCCTCTAAATATAGAAGCGAAAGGGAATCCTGATTGCTTGAATGCACTCGCAAAATCATGATAAGAAAACCTACCATGATCAGAAGTAAGTGTTAGCTTATTGTCTGAGTAATAAGTTATAAAAAATGTTTTCTCTAACCATTCACCTGACTCAACATCAGCTGGAGCAGACAAGTATAATGTATCATTTGAAATGCGCCAAAGACCAGATTTCAATGAAATTAATTCATTGTCAGTATTTTCAAAGAATCCTGTCTTAGAAAGTGTTAGCTTTTTACCTGAACGATAATAATCCTCATCTTGAAAATGATTCTGTTGAGCCGCAATTGCGAAACCTGAAAAGGAAACACAACAAAATATACTTAAAAGTACCTTATAGATCTCGTTTTTTAATCTCATCTCGTAGTTTCGAAGCAAGCTCATAATCCTCGTTTTCAAGGGCATCTTGAAGTTGTTTTTCTAGCTCTTCGAGAGAGCTAGAAGAGTGGCTACTGTCCTCTTCCTCTAAATCTAATGTGTCATCTTGGCTAATCAATGAATCACTTTCAAAAGCATCCTCTTGATCCCTCGTGATTCCTGCATCTTCGAGAACATTAGAAAAAGTATATATCGGACTATTAAAACGCACACCAACAGCAATTGCATCTGAAGTTCTAGAGTCAATCTCTGTTAAAACTCCATCTCGTTCACAGATTAGCTTTGCATAAAAGACCCCTTCAACAAATTTATAGATTAGAACTTCTTTAATCACTACATCAAAAGAGACGCAAAAAGACTTAATTAGATCATGTGTCAAAGGACGGTTCGGAATCATTTTTTCCAATTCAACAGCTATTGCTTGAGCCTCAAACCCTCCAATGACAATAGGTAGTTTTCTACTCCCTGAAGCCTCTGACAATGTCAAAACATATGAGCCCGACTGCGTTTGGCTATAGGCTATTCCAGAAATCTCTAATCTTACTTTTTGCATAATTTGAAGCACTAACGCTACACGAATATAGGGTTTTTAAGATGCTTTAAACTTCTCAATGGCTTGATTCAGTCGAGGTACTACCTCAAATGCATCACCAATAATACCATAATCAGCAGCTTTAAAGAAAGGTGCCTCAGGATCTGTATTCACAACAACAATTACCTTTGAACCATTTACACCGGCCAAATGCTGAATTGCCCCGGAAATACCGATTGCAATGTATAAATTTGGTCGAATTGCCACACCTGTTTGACCTACATGTTCGTGATGAGGTCTCCAACCTATATCCGCTACAGGCCTAGAACAAGCTGTTGCAGCTCCTAATTTCTCTGCCAATTCTTCAACCATACCCCAATTTTCAGGACCTTTTAATCCTCTACCAGCTGAAACAACAAGTTCTGCCTCCGGTAATGGAATTTCTCCTTCTGGTTTTTTCGTTGAAAGCACTTTTATCGATGCTTCACCTGCTTGTGTAGAAACCTCCTCGACAGAACAGCTATCTCCATTCTCTTCTGGAGGAAGACTATTTGGAAGCAAGGATATAATCTTTGATGCAGAATTTACCTTCACCTTTCCAATCGCTTTTCCGGAGAAAACATTTACGGAAATTGCACCAGAATCATCCGGTAAAGAAATTGCACCTGAAACCAATCCTGCATTCATACGAACAGAAAGCATTGGTGCTACCGCTTTACCCGAAAGGTCATGAACAAAAACAACCGTATCTGCATTCTCGGAACCCGCGACTTCTGCAATCATTCTAACAAGCTGTTGCTGGTCATCACCATTCACAGAACGGTCAACAAGAACCTTTGAAGCTCCATACTTACCTAAAGTAGCAAGCTCATCATTTGACAATGATCCATTGCTCAAAGCAATTACATCACCTAGTTTATTGGCATAAGTAACAGCCTCAAAAGAAGCCTTTGAAATACCATTTTCGGAATTTATATATACTAATATCATCTACTTAATTTTTTATTTAGATTACTTTGGCTTCGCTATGTAATAATGAAACAAGCTCATCCATATTTTCTGGATCAATCATTTTTACGGCTGATTTTTCACCAGGCATTTCATATGAAACAAAAGTTGTTAAGTCTTCTATTTCCTTCGCCGGAACCACAGTTAAAGGCTTTGTTCTTGCGGCCATAATACCTCTCATATTAGGGATTCTTTGCTCAGCCATTCCTTTAGCACAGCTAATTACTGCTGGTGCTTGAACTTCTACTACTTGAACACCACCAATTATTTCTCTCTCAGCGGTTAAAGTTGTTCCTGCTACATCTAGCTTTGAAGCTAGAGAAACAAAAGGCAAGTCTAATCCTTCTGCAAGCATTCCTCCAAATTGAGAACCATTATAATTTATTGTTTCTTTGCCTGTTAAGATTAAGTCAAAAGAATTTTCCTTAGCATATGCTGCAATTTGCATCGCTGCATTATATGCATCTTTTGGTTCTGTATCAATGCGCACAGCATTGTCAGCACCTATTGCGAGTGCTTTTCTAATAATAGCATCGTCAGCCATACCACCAACAGTGATGATTGTCACTTGTCCGCCTCCAACTTCTTTTAATTCAAGAGCCCTTACTAAAGCATACCACTCGTCATAAGGATTCACTACAAACTGAACTCCGTTTTCATCAAATTTTGTATTTCCTTCAGAAAAAGAAATCTTTGATGTCGTATCAGGAGCCTTGCTTATACAAACTAATATATTCATGTCAATTTTTTTAATTTAAGGTGTTGCAAATTTACTGAATTATCTAACACAATGAAAGCCTTGAAAAAGAGATTTAATGAAATCTAATTAATGGATAATCAACAAGGAAATCGCGAACAAAAGTGCCGAAAAAAATGTCATGAAAGCCAGTTTCTTAAGCTCGCTATCTAGTACTCGCGGTTCAGGAGCTGAAAAAACATATTTCAAATGAACTGGGATAAAAAAAGTTGGCAACAAAGCAATCTCAGGAAGAAAACTCCATGAAACCGCTCCAATTACTAATATGAACCATAACCACGATATAAAACCTAAAAAAAGCAATGTAACATGGTAATACTTGGCCCTTTGATATCCCATTTTTACAACCATCGTACGTTTCCCTGAAGCCTTGTCGTTAGAAACATCGCGCATATTATTTAAATTTAGAACTGCAGTACTCCAACAACCAATCGTAATAGCAGGAAGAACAGTCAGCCACTCAAAAGTCAAACCATAAAGTGAAAACACACCAAGAACACTGACAAAACCAAAAAAAAGGAATACCATTATATCTCCAAAACCAGAATATCCATAAGCCGATTTGCTAAGTGTATAAAGCATTGCGGCAATTACGCACAAAATGGCTAAAAGCCCATAGAATATTAATAAATTATTGGTGAGGTTAGGTAGGCTCAAATAGATTAATCCTGCAGCAGAAATAAAAGATAAGAAAACGAAAAATACCACACCTTTTTTCATGGCAAGCATAGAAATTTCGCCAGACTGAACTGCTCTTGCAGGTCCAACGCGATGCTCATTATCTGCCCCTTTTTGACTGTCACCTAAATCATTAGCAAGGTTTGATAAAATCTGAAAAAGAACCGTTGTCGATATCGCTGCGAAAAAGATCCATGAATCCCAATGATTTAGAGATCCCGCAAGCGCTGACCCAACAATAATTCCAGAAAGAGATAGAGGCAATGTTCTCAACCGCATAGCACCAACCCAAGTTTTAAACCTATTCATATTGCAAAATTACAAATAAGAACAATCTAATTCCTATGCTTGTTCCTCACAAATTCATATTTTTACGCTCCGATTCGGGATGTAGCTTAGTCCGGTTAAAGTGCGCGTCTGGGGGGCGCGAGATCGGTGGTTCGAATCCACTCATCCCGACTGAATTGAGAGTGCCGTTCTAACGGCACTTATCATTTAATTAACTTGTGCTTCTTTAAAGGAGCTTTTCACCATGAATAATCAAATAAAAAATCAAGCAGAAATTTTACAAAAAATGGGAATTGAGCAACTCAATCCTATGCAAGAAGAAGCAATAGAGGCAATAAACTCCTCAAAAGAGATCCTAATATTATCCCCAACAGGGACAGGGAAAACCCTTGCATTTCTTCTACCGCTTATAAAAATGCTTGATCCAAATTTATCACAAACACAGCTCATGATTCTAGTGCCTGCCAGAGAACTTGCTATTCAGATAGAACAAGTTGTAAGAGATATGGGAACAGGTTTTAAAGTAAATGCTGTTTACGGCGGTAGGTCTGGTGCGAAAGAAAAAATAGAATTGACACATGCACCAAGTATTTTAGTCGGTACACCTGGCAGGGTATCAGATCACATTAGAAGAAATCGAATTACTTTACAAGGAATAAAAAGTCTTGTCATTGATGAATTTGATAAATCCTTAGAAATTGGTTTTGAAAAAGAGATGAAGGAGATTGTATTCTCGCTCAGCTCATTGGAGAGAAAAATATTAACATCTGCAACACACAAAGAGCAGGTGCCACAATTTATGGAATTCCAAAACCCAATTTGTCTTGATTTTCTTGAAAAAAAGACGTTATCACTGGATTTATCATGGATTCATTCACCCTCAAACACGCTTGATACTTTAATTGAGCTCCTAAAATCTCTTGGTTCAAAAAGAGGTATTGTATTTTGTAATTTCAAGAATACTTTGGACGGAGTTTCTGAATTTCTAGAGGAAAACCAGGTGGAACACACTTGTTTTTACGGAGGTATGGAACAAATAGATCGAGAGAGAAGCCTGATTCAATTTAGAAATTCTAGTCAACGTACCTTGTTGGCGACAGATCTAGCGGCCAGAGGAATTGACATCCCCGGTCTAGATTATATCATTCACTACGAAATGCCTCCGCGCGAAGAAGAATTCACCCACCGAAATGGACGCACCGCGAGAATGAATTCAGACGGAGCCGCCTTTTGCATTAAAGGTAAAAATGATAAAATACCAGAATATGCGCGAAAAATCAAAACCAGTAAAATCTCTGAAGGGCCAAGCATTCCAAAAAATAAATGGAAAACAATTTATATATCGGGAGGACGAAAAGATAAAATCTCAAAAGGTGACATCGCTGGGCTTTTTATAAAAAAAGGGGATATTAAAGGAAGTGAGTTGGGTGTTATCGAGCTAAAAAATGACTGTGCATTTGTTGCTGTTGCTACCGCTAAAGCAACTGCGCTTTGCAACAAACTAAACAACCAACGCCTAAAGAAAAAAAAGGTACGAATATCAACGATTTAGTATGAAATAAAAAAACTAGACCATTAAGCTTCTATGAACCGATTCAAGAAAATGACGATTTATTTTATGAGTACTGCATATATTTATGTGGGCATCCGACATTTTATTGATCCAGATTTCTTTTTAGCGATTATGCCGGATTACCTTCCATTGCATCTAGAGGCAGTATATCTAAGTGGTGTTTTTGAAATCCTTTTAGGAGGAATGCTCTTGTTTAAAGAATATAGGAAAGTTGCCGGATGGGGACTAATTGCTCTCCTGCTGGCTGTATTTCCTGCCAACATATACCTTGCTCAAAATGAGATAGCTCAGCAATCCATCAACATCAGTCAAACGGCTGCAATTGTTAGATTGCCATTTCAAGCCCTATTTATAGGTATTGCATATTGGCACACGAAAGCATAAATTCGGATTACATAAAATAGCCCAATTCTTCAAGCTCACTTTGACTACAAGCCTTTACAACTTTAAGCCTCCTCCAAGATAAAACTTCGTCAAACTGCAGTCTTGCTTCGTCTATTTCACGGTCTAAGTCATCCACCCATCGAGACACGACACGCTCTATGTCATAATCAGAAGGCTCGTCATCAAAACAGTATTTAAAAGTTGATTTTACGCGAGATGGCTTTGCTCCTCGGACATCGACCTCTTGTATATATGAAAACTTTATGAGACAATGCCATTGTCTTTCTGCCGCCTCTTTAGCCAAACGTTTTTCATCAATGAGTCGCTCACGCTCAAGCTTTTTTTCTTCAGAGATCCTCTTTCTTTCTTCTCTTTCTTCCATTGCAGCTAATCTTGCAGCTTGTTTTTCTTCAGCTGCTCTATTTTTAAGCTCCTGCAAAGAGCCAACTAATACGCTTCTAGGCCCATCAACATCATACGGGGATATAATTCTAGCTGATTCTAATTCTTCCATTAATTGAGCCGCTAAATTATAACTAAGTTTTAATTTCCTTTGAAGTAAGGATGCTGAGGCACGTTGTTCTTCCATAACCAAATCACGGGCCTCCTTAAATAGGATTTTCATTTCTTCTTCTGTGCAATCTTCTTTAACAGGTCTTTTGTGCTCATCTCTCAAACTATGAAGATCTGTTCCGCCAATAGGATCATGCTCAATAATACCAGCCTCTTTTAGTTGATCAATGATTCTTTTACTTCGATTGGCACCAATAAACAACTGAGATTGTAGAATAGTGTATGAGATACATTCATCTTCTATTGCGATACTTAACGATTTTTCATAAAGCTCATCCCTCTCTTCATTTAGGTCAAAACTTGAGATACTACTCTTTTCCTCAAGAGACACCTCATCACTCGGTATGGAATGTGTGTCTTCTTCCTTTTTAAAATCCTCTTGCACTGCAACAGTATTATCTATGTTTTCACTTCCTTCTGATGCATCCATAGAAACTACCTCACCTTTCCACTTGCTTCTCATTGGCCCTGGCTCCATACCTTTTTTCCAATTACCTTCTAGAACGCCGTCAGTAATCGAAAATTCAACTAGTCCCTCTAAGCCTTTATTTTGCCATGTGCCCTGAAATCTCTGATGGGTAAACGTTCCTGTAATTGATCCAGACTTTTGATAGGAGCCAGAGGCTTTGCCTTCCTCATCTGAAACAAAATCCATTTTGCCAAAATTACCTTTTAATGTATACCGCATTTGTGTTGAATTGAAATTAAATAATAAAGAAATCTTAGGTGCTAACGCTTAATACTTCGTAAACTTCAACCTGCATAAAACACCATCAATTCGGGCCTCCATAACATATACGCCTTTAGAAGTAAATGACAAGTCTAAGGCATGCGTATGACCTTCTATTTTAGAAGTATAGACCGTTTGTCCTTGAAGATTTAAAACTTCAAAAGGAGTCCCAGTTGCCATACCTTCTATAAAAAACAAACCTTCATTAGGATTTGGGTAAAGTTTTACATCATAAAAAGAAAAATCTGAAAGTGATGCACACGGTTCAACAATAATTTCTAACGAGCTTTCACCTGCGCAACCATTCTCATCTGTGAAAATTGCGGAAATGATGTGTGTCCCCGCTCCAGCAGCTTGTGGATTAAAAGTCACTCCGGTAACTCCTGGTCCAAAAAACTGAACACCAGAAGGCGTTCCTGACAACTGAACAAACCCGTCACTCACACAAACGATATTGTCAGCATCGCTTGTGGTCAATTCAACCACTGGCGGTTCATTGACCAAAATCGTTTGAATCGTTGAATTAGAACCAAATTCATTCGAAACGGTAAGCGTTACAACAAAAGGGCCCGATCCTGAATAAGTATGAGATGGATTTTGATCCGTAGACGATGAACCATCACCAAAGTCCCACAGCCAGTCTGTCGGTTGTTCAGAAGAAAAATCATTGAATGAAACTGAAGATCCTAAACAAACTTCAAATGAAGATGGAGTAAAGGATGCTTCTGGAGGTGTTCCTTGAGGGGCTTCATTGTAAAAGACTTTGAAGTCGTCAAAATAATAACCATCCTCGGTGACTCCTCCATCCGAACGCAATCGAAAACGCACATTAATGACTTGCCCCAGATAATCACTTAGATTGATATCCTCTAACACCCAATCAGACATCACGCCCTCATATACTGGATCTCCATCAGGCTGTACACTTCCGTTATTATCCGTTCCAGGGACCGTATATAATCCACACTGTCCAGTCCAAGAATTTCCTCCATTCGTGGACACTTGAAATTGAACATAGTCATAATTGGCCTCAATATCCCATTTTGCATAGAAAGTAATTTTGGCCGAAATAGCATTGGTTAAATCTATGTCAGGATTGTAATATAAATTCCGCGTTTGATTATTCGAATAGTTTCCATTTGGTGAATCTGTAAATGACTTTGAAGGGGAAACATATGTCGAGGTAGTAGTCGCCCAATTCCCAGACCAGTTTGTCGGTGTCGTAGCATCCTCCAAAGCTTGTAATGTTATTGCACCATAAGTTTTTGTAATCGTATCTTTTTTGACCCACAAGCCGTTGTCTGTTTTGAGAATATACTTGATCTCATTACCAAACTGAATATTCGAGTTTAGGGTATAAGAAAACGTTCCATTTTGTGTTTCTGAGGTACTCAGATTATAAACCAAAGCATTACCCACGGTACTAATATTCAAGAGTGGTTCTATCGAAACAGTAACTGGACCAGATTCCCTACCGTATCGTTTCGCAGTATGGTTAAAATCACCCGATAAAGTTGCAACAATGGCTGGATCTGTATCCTTTACTACTACATAATTTCTTGAAACATGCGCCAATACTAAATTTGGAAACACCATATCCTGACAGGTTGGATTAATATCATTTGAACCTGGCCAAAATGCAGAACCTACCTCAGGTGTATGTGCAAATATGGTGTCTTTTTCACCTGTGCCTACATCGTCTTTATACATGTAATCATCTGAATCCCCTGAGGCAGGATATAAACCTGAACTTTTAAATGCGGGATAACCATTAAACTCACACATGTGGTTGGTATAGTCCTGAAAATAATCATGATGTGCAGCAAATTCCTCATCTGTGGTTCCGATTGGGAATAAAATCGCTGGAGAATAACTATGGGCATTAAATGCTGTTTCAAAATCATAATTCTCTACCAACCAACGTAAAGCTTGTGTTTCAGGCTCGGAAAAAGCACCAGATCCACAATAAACATCACTGTTGGTATTAAAACTAATTCCAGTAGTACCCCATCCGTAAGAGTAATTCCGATTTAGATCTACACCAAAATTATTGCTATTTGGATGGTCTCGCCGGTTCTTCCTCCACATACCTCCACCATTTGGATCTTCTTCTTCATTGTAGATATAACCATCAGGATTTAAACAAGGTACAAAGAACATTCTTGTATGGTCCACCAAATAAGTTACCTCATCATCGCTTCCATAATTTTCTAGTAAATACCACATGAAGAATATGGTTTCCATTAAACTCATTGGCTCTCTAGCGTGGTGTATTGCCGTATATAAAACATTGGTCTCTCCTACTTCATTTGAATTTGGGTTATCTGAAATCTTCGCATGAAAAATAGGGCGCCCCTCATAGGTATTGAAGTTTGATATAGGCGACCTTTGGCTAATAATATTGGGGTATTGCGCATACATTTCATCAAGCTCTGCAAGCATCTCGTCATACGTTAAATATCCTCCTTGAGAGCCCAAATTGAAATTAGAGGGAACTGTAGGTACAAATGACCCAGATCCACCATTAGTGCCCGAACATTCTTCATTCTTCTCATATGGATGCTCAGAAGGACGACTCAAACGATCCTTGTAAAATTCTTTTACATCGTCAATTTCAATTTCGTAGGGATAACCATATTCATTCAGGATATTCATTTCATATTCAGAAAGATCTGTAATAATAAAGGTGTTTTTCTTTCGAATTCCATGGTCTACAGCGACTCCTAAATCGGCAATTTGTCTAAGCTCTTGATCATTCGCGAGTACCTTTACACGGGAGTATTTTTGGGCCGAAACAAAAGGCGTTATGGCTAATATTAAAAGTAATGTTAGAGTGGATTTCATGTAGTTTAGTTTTGGTATAGTTTTGGTATAGTGAAGCACA
>Ga0315330_10003969_pt1 | contig 10119 bp, 13 predicted proteins | sample M140m34915metaG_FD_203453 | JGI IMG/M metagenome (GOLD analysis project Ga0315330, IMG submission 203453) | Ammonia-oxidizing marine archaeal communities from Monterey Bay, California, United States - M1 40m 34915 | ecosystem: Environmental > Aquatic > Marine > Intertidal zone | place: USA... | reverse complement strand
AAAGAACTACATTGTTGACGGAACCGAAGCAAGTGACAAGACTTGTCCAGAGTGTGGAAGCACAGAGGGAATGATTTATCAAGACGGTTGCAAGACTTGCAAGGATTGTGGATTCGCCGAATGCGGATAATTTAAAAAAAACTATTGACATTAGATATTAATCGTGCTATAGTAAAGCACACAGTCAAACAACAAGGAGAAATAATGACTGATTCATTTAAGACGCTCGAAGAGCGCAAAGAAGAGCACATCCTGAATTATGTTCAATCACTCGCTGCACTTGAGGATGCAATGGAACCTTTCAAAGAACAGAAGCGAGCGTTGAAGGCTAACTATGTCGAAAATGGATGGTTGGAGAAGGATGAGATTTCTATGGCGGTTAAGGCATTCCGCATGATTAAGAACAATGTAGACCCAGAACAACTTATGGATTTTTACGCCACGGTAAAGAAGGTTCAATAAATGTTCACACCTACCAACAGAAACCTGTTGTTGGAGTTGAAGACTTCGGAGCAAGAAGGGCAGACTGATGTCCTCTTGCCTGAAGGTTTTCAACCAAAAGCAGAATTTGAGGTTGCCAAAGTCGTTGCAGTTGCATCTGATTGCACTGCTACTTGGAGGCAGGGAAGTTATATTGTCTTTCCTTCTAACATGCTGCAACAGGTTGATATCAATGGTCGCAAGGTAAACCTTGTTTCTGAAAATTATGTTTTAGGATATGTTGAGGGTTAAAATGCAAAGAGAAGGGAATATGATTCACCTTTATGGCGACGACATCGGAAGTGTTGAACTTATAGAGGCGGTAGGAACAGATAAAACAATTGTAAATGCCGCAAGAATCTCATTTGGCGTTGAGAAGAAAAAGATTGACGAGAAAGATAAAAAACTTATTAACTATCTCGTAAAGCACAAACACACTTCTACGCTGGAACACTGTTTCTTGACGTTCAAGTTCGTTGTTCCTCTCTTTGTCCGTTCTCAACATCACAGACATAGAACTTGGAGTTATAACGAGATTTCACGTCGCTACACTGACGTAGACATTCAGTTTTACGAGCCAAAGTCTTTTCGGACACAACACGAAACAAATAGACAGGCAAGTAACCAGGATAGGGTAAATCCGAACCTAGCAGAGTACAGAAACCTACCCCTTCCGACACCAGCAAACCTGGCAAGCGATGCCATTAAGTGGCACCACACTCGGTGTCTTGCGCTTTTTAATAAGTTGCTTAATAATGGCGTTTGTAGGGAGCAGGCACGAGGTGTCCTACCTCAAAACCTTTACACTCAATACATTGGGAGTTGTAATCTTTCGAATCTTCTCAAGTTTATTGATTTGAGAACCCACGAAGGAGCGCAATGGGAGATACAGCAAGTTGCTAATGCTTGTTTGACTTTTGCTCAAGAGCACTTTCCTCACACCGTCACTGCTTACCGAGAGAATAGACAGGGGCATTGATGCACTATGAGAATCTTGTCTTTGGTGCAACATTAGACTCACTGTTCTTCGCACTGAAGAATGGTTATCCCCTCGTCTATTCTATCCCCTCCAAACCTTTTGCTCACGATGAAAAAGTAAACAACTGGAAACAATGTTATTTCTTTTTGTCACTCGCAGGGTTTATTCCATTTGCAGATAATGTAAGAAGAGCAAAATTGCTAGAAGGCAACAAACTAGAACTTCTCACTGAAAAGAAAACCTTTGAAATTTCTTACGACAAATTATTTTTATTTGATGACAAAGGGATGACTGGGTTCCCAGAACCTATTGGCAGAACTTCCGACTTAGTTGAGGTTTATGACTGGTTTCAGATTATAAAGTGCCCATCAATGGAGAGCGGGACCAAGAATTTTACCGAGGGATTCATAGAAAAGTTTTATTTTTATACAAAACCAAAGGCGAGAAATACAACTTACAAGGATTTAGTTGCAAAGAGCACTTTAACGAGAAATGATGTGACAAAAGAAGAATTTTCAGAGTTATTTGCTCGTTTCAAATCGGAAGAATTGCTTTCAAAACACTTTGGTACAGAAATGTCTCTAAAGTCGCAAAAAAGGGAGATAATTGAACTCGGCAGGAACATTTACGAACCAATAAAGGATATTATTTTCCTTGACGAGAAGCAAGAAATAGAATATGTTAGTGATGACGCTTATTTGACTAAAATAATGGATTATATGTATGCCGAGTAAGGAAAAGCACATAGCAGGAATAGTTCCAATTGCGGGGCAACACAGGGCAGACTATGTTTTCCCTTGGCACGATTGTCTAATGCCTCTGAACAAAGATTATTACGCTATTGAAAGAGCAGTTTATGAATGTGCTGTTGTAGGGTGCGATGCAGTTTGGATTGTCTCGGATATGGAGTTCCAACCGCTTGTAAAAGAGATAGTCGGAAGTTGGTTGCTGGACCCTCTTCAAATGAACAAGAAGAATCGCCAAAAGGAATCATTTGAGCATAGAAGAATTCCAATCTACTATCTACCTATCCATCCGAAAGATAGAGAGCGAAGAGATTGTCTTGCTTGGAGCATTCTTTATGGAGCAAATGTCGCAAATATGTTCGCCAGGAGAATTTCGTACAAAATACAGACGGACAAGTTTTGGGTAGCATTTCCGCACGGAGTTTATAATCCAGATAGTTTGAGGGTGTTCAGGGAAGGTGAGAGACATAGTTTTTTACAAAATAGAAATATTGTCTTGACTCACCAGGGGAACTCTGCTATAAATGGAACTCAACTTGGGTTTTCCTTAACGAAGGAGCAGGTTGATGAGAGAACTAAAAATTTTAGAAAGATGGAAATCGGACACCAGTTTACAGATGAAGAGGGTAAGAGAAGAAACCGCTCAGTATCGGAATCTTTTACAGGCAGGTTCTTTTCTCTTGACAAAGTGTTTGAGAACGTTTATATTGGAGACAACTTCCACGAGGTAGAGGTCGAAGACTATTATCAGATAGATAAGTTCCAAGGATATCGAGAACTTATGGGAAGTAATATTAATCTAGAAAAACCAGAAGCAATAACGAGATTTAAGAGGAGGAAGAGAGAATGGCGAAAAATGTTTCAGGATTGAGTTATGAGTCGGTGTACGACAACATACCGTACCATGTCAAGGAGAGTGTGGGTCTACCACTTACGTCGTCAGGTCTTACGAATGACCAAATTCGTTTTTTCCTTGAGTTCCAAGATTCAATAAGTCACATTATGTATGAGACTTTTAAAGAAGAAAAAGAGAATATCAGACAACTGGCGGCAGAAATGTCAACTGTTTGCAACCAGATTTTAGAGGATAAATAATGACAGAGAGACTCCAATCCAATTTACCATTCGTAGGACTCCACGCTCATACTGTCGGAGGTTCGCCTTTTGACGCCCTCGGATATGTGAGTGAACATTGTGACGCTGCCTATGACAACGGTCTTGACGCTTTTGCCGTTACTGACCACGGCAATCAAAATGCCCTTGCAGAAATGGTTCTGCACGCAAAGAAGATGCAGAAGGCGGGTAAAGACTTCAAACCCATTTACGGCGTAGAAGCGTACTTCCATCCTTCTATTAAACAGTGGAAAGAAGACATGGAGGTGGCAAAGCGGAATAAGAAAAATGCCGCTGCCTTGAAGGATACAAACACTTCTGGCGCAGTCGTCGAGACAGAGGTGAGAACCTACAAGTCTATTGTCAACAGGCGTCATCACCTTGTTGTACTTGCTCAGAATCAAAAAGGTTTGGAAAACATATTTCAACTTATCTCCAAATCTTTTCAGGGTGACAACTTTTACCGTTTCCCAAGAATCGACTACGAAATGCTAGAGGAACACTCAGAGGGCATCATTGTCTCAACCGCATGCCTTGGAGGTCTTTTCGCTGGAGACATGTGGAGAAATAGAGAAGAAGGTCCAGAAGCAGTCCTGAACGCTATGCGAGAAACTGCCAAGCGAATGACTTCTATTCTTGGCAAAGACAGGTTCTTGTGCGAGTTGCAATGGAACAACATCGAAGAACAGCACGATTTAAATAAGTTTGTTATCCAGATTGCAAAAGAATTTGATTTAACCCTTGTCTCCACTGCTGATAGTCACTATCCTACTTCTGAGTCCTGGAAGGACAGAATCCTCTACAAGAAGTTAGGTTGGTTGGGCAAGGGCAAGGAAATGGACACTGAACTTCCTATTGACGTCGAGGAGGTTGGTTATGAACTGTACCCAAAGAATGGCGACCAAATGTGGGAAAGTTACAAGAAGTACTCCGCAGAGGCAGGCGTCGAGTACGATGATGATATAGTCAAAGAAAGTATCGTGGTTACGCACAAGATTGCTCACGAAATGATTGAATCTTTTTATCCAAGCAGCGAAGTTCGTCTGCCTGATTTTGTGGTTCCGCCAGGTAAAACCGCAGACGAAGCATTGGTCGCTGCTTCTATCGAGGGTCTAAGAAATTTCAAATTAGCAAAGAATAGAGATTATGTTGACCGCCTAAAATTAGAATTAAACGTTATTGCTGACCGAGGTTTCTCTAAGTATTTTTTGACGATGAAGGCAATCGCAGATAGGGCGACCCAAGAGCAACTCACAGGTCCAGGTCGAGGTTCAGCGGCAGGTTCACTTGTTGCTTACGTTCTAGGCATCACCCAAGTTGACCCAATTAAATATGGTCTACTGTTTTCTCGCTTCTTGCGAGCAGATGCAACCGACTATCCAGATATCGACTATGACGTAAGTTCTCCGATGGAGTTGAAGGAAAAGTTAGTTGAAGCATGGGGCGAGAACACTGTTGTTCCTATTACAAATTGGAACACCCTGCAACTACGCTCTCTCATTAAGGACATCTCCAAGTTCTACAGAATTCCTTTCAATGAAGTGAATAATGTAACTGGCAGAATGATGATTGAGGCGACTCCAAAAGCGAAAGCAAAGCACAATATTACAGCAGGTGTTTACACGCCAACGTTCGAAGAAGTTATGCAATTCTCAGACACTTTGCAGAGATTCTTGCTAGAATACCCTCACGTAAAGACGCATGTCGAGGCACTGTATGGACAGGTGCGTTCATCTTCCCGTCACGCAGGTGGTGTTGTGATTGCAGACGACCTACACAAGCAGATGCCTCTTATTACCTCTGGTGGCGTTCGTCAAACACCTTGGAGTGAGGGGCAGAATGTAAGACACTTGGAACCAATGGGTTTCATTAAATTTGATATTCTTGGACTTGCTTCTCTGCGTATGATGGAGGATGCTATCCGTTCTATCCTTATTCGCCATAAAGGTGTCAGGAAACCTACATTTGCCGACATCAAGAAATACTATCAGGAGAACTTACACCCTGATGCAATCAACTTTGACGACCAAGAGGTGTACGAGAACATTTTCCACAAAGGCAAGTGGGCAGGAGTATTTCAGTTCACAGAGTCTGGCGCTCAGAACTTTTGCGTAAATGCCAAACCTAGAAGTATCGTTGATATCTCTGCCATTACATCTATCTTCCGCCCAGGACCACTTTCTGCCAAGGTTGATAGAAGTTATGTTCGAGCAAAAGAGAACCCAAGTGGGGTAGAATACATCCATCCGACTGTCAAAGAAGTGACAGAGGAGACTTATGGATTCCTCATCTTTCAAGAGCAAATCGCCCTACTCGCTCACAAGTTGGGCAAAGATGTTTCTCTTGACGAAGGTAACTTACTCCGTAAGTTGCTTACCAAGAAGGGCACTGGCAAGGGTGCTGAGGAGAAGAACAAGATTTATCAGAAGTTTGTGACTGGTTGTGTAGAGAAAGGTATTCCAGAGCGCAAGGCAACTAAACTTTGGGAGACTTTTGAGTTCTTCTCGGGTTATGGTTTCAACAAGTCTCACGCAGTTTCCTATTCCATTCTATCCTACCAGTGTGCTTGGTTGTTGAACTACTATCCAGTTGAATGGATGGCAGCGTTTTTAGATAAGGAACCAGAGTCAAGAAAAGAGCGAGCAATCAACACTGCCAAGAAGATGGATTTCGAGATTCGCCCTCTTGATATTAATCTTTCAACTCGTAACTGGGAGATTGGCGACGACGGTGCACTTATTCAACCATTTTCTTCCATCAAGGGTCTTGGTGATGCTGCAATTGACCAAATACTTAACTTTCGACCGTTCAATACTATCGAGGAATTTCTATTCCATGACAGGGTTGTCTATTCCAAGTTGAATAAGAAGGCACTCGATGTACTGGTTCGTTCTGAAGCGCTTCTACCGCTCATGGACGAAAGGTTTAGTGGAACGAGACACTTTTGGTCGTCAGTCGCCGTCGACAGAGCAAAGACAAAAAAGAAGTTCAACGAGAATATCGAACTTTATGAACCAGAAGGCGACTTCTCCAAAGAGGAGATGATTGAGCATCAGACTAACTTGACTGGCATGTTTCCCATTCACTTAGTTATGTCATCATCAGTTCGAGAGCAGTTAGAGAACAGTGAAATACCCCCACTCGGCGATTTTTATCCAGAAGTTCCAGTTGCTTGGTTTATTCCTCGTGAAGTTATTGAGAGAAAAACAAAGAATAACAAGAAGTATTGGATGGTCAAGGTAATTGATTCAACCTCCACACTCAGTACAATTAAGTGCTGGGGTGTCAAGGACACAGATGTGGTCGAGATTAACAAACCTTATATGGCAAGATTGGATTACAGCGAGCAGTGGGGATTCTCAACTCGTTCCATCAGACATAATTTTAAATTATTAGCATAAAACACTTGCAAAACTAGAAACACTATGTTATAGTGGTTAAAGATAAACTAAGGAGAACTAAATGATTATTGAATATTCACGAGTAAGACCAGATGCTAGACCACCGTTACGAGCGAACCCCTCGGACGCAGGTTTGGACTTATTTTTCAACCCAGAGGGTATCGAGACAGCGGTTCGTATTGCCCCAGGCGAAAGCAAATTGTTTCAGACTGGTATTCGTGTTGGAGTTCCTCACGGTTATATGCTTGAAATTAAAAACCGCTCTTCGGTCGCATCTAAGAGAAGTTTACTTGTCGGTGCCTGCGTCGTTGACTCTGGTTACGATGGCGAAGTATTTGTCAACCTGCACAACGTAGGCACAGAGGAACAACTCGTCACTCGCCACGATAAGATTGCCCAAGCAGTAATGGTCCCAGTCGTTCACTTTCGAGCACTGGAAACTGGCACAGGCGACTTGTACAACTGGCACCCAATTACTATCAGCGACAGGGGAACAGGTGCGTTAGGTTCTACTGATGAGTCTTAAACGAAAGGTCCAACGGGCAAAAAAGAAGAAGTCAGAGAAAGAGTTAAAAGAAAAGGTAATGTCTTTTGACAGGATGCCAGAGTGCTGTGTTATGTGTTTTAAGGACTTTGACAAAAAGAGCAAGGAGCATCACAATACCTGGACTGTCGTCGAAAGAAGAGAGCAGAAGAGAGTAAGTCTTTTTTGCCCAGATTGTTGGGAGAACGGATTGGCAGCAGCAAAAGAGCACGTCTACAAGAAGCAGACAGAGTTGGACAAGCACTTGGCGCAGAAGGAAGACCCCAATGAGAGGAGAAGGAAAGTTGCACCAAATCCGCAAGATTATCCAGAAGTTCAGGACTATGTTGGTACCACCACGCCGAGAGTTGAAACACCCTCCAGAGACAATACAGGGGCAGAGGACGAAGAAGATGAGTAAGATTATAAGCGATAAACCAGCATTAACGTATGATGATGTCCTGCTTGTCCCTCAATATAGTTCAATCGAGACTAGGACTCAAGTAGATTTGTCCGTACCGTTTGAACCAGGGTTCAATCTTGCTATTCCGATTATTTCCAGTCCAATGGATACAATTACGGGTGCTAACATGGCAGCAATGATGTTTCGTATGGGTGGTTTGGGGATTGTTCATCGCTATAATACCATTGAGAAGCAAGCACAACTTGTTGAGTCTGCCATGAAGAAGGGCGGGTTTCTACTCGGCGCTGCTGTTGGGGTTACAGGCGATTATTTGGAGAGAACTCAGGAACTTGTTGCTAAGGGCGCATCGGTTATTTGTATAGACGTTGCTCATGGGCACCACAAGATGATGAAAGAGGCGATAGACAGTATTAAATCTTGGGCACCTGATTATCTTCATGTCATGGCGGGCAACGTTGCGACTAAGGAAGGTTATGAGGCACTGGCAAACTGGGGTGCCGACTCTGTACGCTGCAATGTTGGAGGCGGTTCCATATGTACTACAAGGATTCAGACAGGACACGGTGTGCCAGGACTTCAAACTATTCTCGACTGTGCCGAGTCCCAATATGCAGGGACAGTTATGATTATTGCTGACGGAGGTATTCGTAACTCAGGAGACGCTACGAAGGCACTCGCAGCAGGGGCAGACATGGTTATGTTGGGTTCTTTGCTTTCAGGAACGGATGAAACGCCAGGAAGCACCTTTGAGGACGAGAATGGAAACTTGCGGAAAAATTTCCGAGGCATGGCATCTAAAGAAGCACAGAAAGATTGGAGAGGCAAGTTTTCTTCACTTGAAGGTGTTGCAACATCAGTTCCTTGCAGAGGTCCAGTAGCAGAAATTATTTATGAACTTGAGCAGGGCATCCGTTCGGGTTGTTCTTATTCGGGAGTGACTTCTTTGGAAGAGTTAAGGCAGAAGGCAAAGTTTATTGTACAATCTGCTTCTTCGCAGAAAGAGTCGAATGCTCACATTTTTGGGAGATACTCTTAATGGAGGGTAAGTACGGAGAAAGCAAGAAGAAGATTGTATTTTTCGATACCGATGAGCGACACAAAGAACTAAAAATCATGCTCGGCAGGTATGGATTAACGCAGTCTAAACTTTTCCGCTACCTCGTAACTTGTATGTTGGAGGAGAATCAAATATCAAAAGATATTATTCGCATGATAGACGACAACTCCAATAAAAAGTCAAGAAAGCGCTCCAAGCGAGTACAAGAGATAGAAGAGAAAGCGCAACACAAGCAAGAAGATATAGAAAAGCAATTTAATTTAGATAACGAAGAGATAGAAGACATCTTCGATTTAATAGCAAGGGAACATCCAGATTTATGAGAGAGTGTAGCGATATTTGTAAGAAGTGTAATGTGTCCTGTCCCGAGGAGAACAAAGATTGTCGATTTTGGATGGACTATGAGAAAGACCTGAACTGTGCTCTGATTTCTATTGACAAGAACGACGGCAGACCAATGACCTTACGAGATATTGGACTCAAACTGGGTATAAGTCACGTTAGAGTCGACCAGATAGCAAAACAGGCAACAAAAAAGGTTGCTAAAAAACTCAAAAACGATGACCTGTTTCCATAAAACTAACTATTTATAAAGTGATTGGCTATTTACGCCACAAAATTTTTATCATTCCCAACAAAAGGAGAAAGAAAATGAAAAAGAAACTGCTCACAGAAGCACAGATTAAAAGAATGTCGACGATTGCTGGTATCCCTGCCCTTAACCGTCTTGCCGAGAAGGTAGTAATTGAGTCTGAAGAGACTGAAGAAACCACCAACGAGACATCAGAAGAGACTGAAGCAACCAACGAAGAAGTTGTTGTTGAAGAAGAAGAGATGGACATGGGCGCTGAAGAACCAGCAATGGAAGAACCTGCTGCTGAAGAAGTTCCTCAAGACAAAATTGAGTCACTTGTAGACGCTGTTCTTGCTGCTATTGAAGCAGAGACTGGTGTTCCTGCCGAGCGTGTTGATTCTGAAGAAGAAGCACCTGCGGAAGAAGAGATGCCTGCTGAAGAACCAGAAATGGAGATGGACGCAGAAGAGGAGATGATGGAAACAACAGAACCTACTCTTGCTGAAAGAATTGCTCAGGCAGTTCAGGCAGTTATCGACGAAGACGCTGCTTTGGAAGAAGCGCACTGTTCAACTAACGAAGAAGAGGAAGAGGTAGACGAAGGTTACGACAAGAAGATGGAAGAAGACGAAGAAGAGGTTGAAGAGAATACTACAACTGACGATACTCTTGACGAAATCACTAAAGCAGTCGTTGCCCGACTTCGTTCTCTAAAATAAATAAAAACCTTTTGGTTTTGGTGTGAGAGAATAAGAAGCAGGGCACGAAAATGTCCTGCTTTTTTATTGTCTAAATAAAAAAAAACAAGGAGTAAAAACACAA
>Ga0315330_10003968_pt1 | contig 10119 bp, 8 predicted proteins | sample M140m34915metaG_FD_203453 | JGI IMG/M metagenome (GOLD analysis project Ga0315330, IMG submission 203453) | Ammonia-oxidizing marine archaeal communities from Monterey Bay, California, United States - M1 40m 34915 | ecosystem: Environmental > Aquatic > Marine > Intertidal zone | place: USA... | reverse complement strand
TTCGTCATTATCACCATGAGCTGCTTCGCCTGGGCCGGTGCGATCTCAGTGATCCTTCCGATGCTAACGACACTCGCATTTTTCCAATATACGCTTGATTCTAATGCTCATCATGGGCGATCCCTGATCGCCAGCCGTCTTGGTCGCTACAACGGTATAGGCTACTTTCTTTTCTCAGGCGCCCTGGTTCTATCTAAATTGCTCGATCCCAACCATCAATTCTGGTCACCACTCATCAGGGTGACTGAAGTATTGCTTGTGCTCACAACGACCCTTTCAATGGCCGACCGACTCAGACGATCGCTGAACCATTGAATTGCAATTCACGTTTTCGCTTCATCAAACAGTTGTCGATTAGCCGTCGGCAAAAACACTAAACCGATGACCGCATTAAAGCTAACAAAGAATGTGTGCATCACCAGTGAGAAAATTCCAACCTCCGGATATTCAGGAAACAAAACTGTCCAAAGGACCAACGCACCCGCATGAAAAGGCAGGGGCAGCGCCGCCGCAATAAAGATCACCGGCAAAAACGCCAGCATCTGTCCGAACTCGACCGGCACATCGAATAGATTAAGCGACACGGTGTAAACCACCACCGCCAGTATCAAGTTGGGCGCTTTGCAGAGCAGGACAAGTAAATAATCCAATGCTCTGGCTTGCCTAAAAGCGGTCAATAGATCCCGGTCCCTTAAGGAGAAGTTCGCAAACCATGGGCTTCTAAAAATCATCAAGTGCAGTGGAAAGTACAACCCCGCAACAATGAATACCGTCACTAGGATTTGATTCAATGGAATCACACTGGATGCCTCAAGCACTAGATCGTAGTACAAAAAGACGCCAACCGCGGAAAAAATCAATAGTTGGTATATTTCCACCATCCCCAACAAAATCATGCTCGATAGCGCCTGCCATCCAGGAATCGCGTGTCGCCGCAACAAATATAAGGTCATTGCGCCTTTGCCAATTTGCTCATTCACCAGAGATAAAATATACGCGCTGGCCCGAATCGGTAGCATATCGCCATACCGCACGAGTTTTGAGTTAAACCACCGAACCACCCGCCAGGTCGCATGTGCGTCAACCAAAAAGAAAAAGATCGAATAAGGAATCATACAACTCAGCCAAAGCAACCAATCGGCCCCAGCAAAGAAGTCGGCTACAAAATCGAATAGCGTTTTGCCTTCTCTGGCCGCCGCTTGTTCAGTCCGCCCATAGACGAGATAAAAGCATCCTGCGGTGAGAAGCCAGACCAAGACGCGGCCAAGCACTTGTTTGATTGATCTTGGCTTTTTAACAACAGTTTGACTCATAAAGGACGATTCCATTTGATTGAATGATGTTTAAGCCGGCTTCAGGAGCCATCTATATTGACACGTAAACTTGGCCCGTGAAATCGATCATCCCTCAACGCGGCATTTTTGACCGACGTCTTGGGATTGACGATGCACTCGCCGGGGCTAAAGGGATCGTTGGCTGGAGGACACCCGCTCAGGACTAACGCGATTTCGCCCACGTTCTTTCGCCAAAAATATACTCATTTTGAATATTTTATGATCGCCTGTTCGTAGCACAAAGCTAGAAACCCTACAATTTTTTGTAATCTTCTACCGCGGGTTATTTACCGAACCGTCGCTCACGCTGTTGGTAGACCCGAATAGCTCGCCAAAAATCGATCATCCGAAAGGCGGGCCAATAAACCTCGGTAAAGTAAAGTTCTGAGTAGGCACTTTGCCACAACAAAAAACCAGACAAACGCTCCTCACCTGAAGTCCTAATAATTAAATCAGGATCGGGTACGCCAACGGTATAGAGATAATCCCCAAAACGCTGTTCAGTAATCGCACTAACCTCTAAATCACCGGATTCAACCTCACCAGCTATGCGCTTTACAGCATCAATAATTTCCGCCCTTCCGCCGTAACTCAAAGCAATATTGAGTAAAAATCGATCGTGAGAGGCTGTAAGCGCTTCGACCTTATCGATCTCAGCATTCATCGCATCGCTCAAGTCCTCTCGCCGTCCGATAACTTTGACTCTCACTTCCTCAGAAAAAATCGCCGGATCTGTTTGAAACTGTTTGAGTTTCTCCATGATGAGATCCATCAGGTAATCGACTTCAGCGGTTGAACGGTTAAAGTTTTCCGTCGAAAATCCGTAGAGCGTCACGATCTTGATTTCTAGCCGCCAACACCAACGCAAGAACTCCTCGAGCCGCCGAGAACCTTCCTCATGACCCAAATTTTTAGACAGTCCACGCCCCTCAGCAAATCTGCGATTACCATCGACAATTAAACCGATGTGATTGGGACTGGGTCCTGTACGCACCTGTGACCACAAAATCCGTTCGTAGAGACGGTACAACCAATTATTCATCCCCTTCGAGCTCTTGTTTTGCACGCCCCCATCGATTTTCATAAACCAGCTTGCTGATCGGCCGTCTCGAAATAACCCCATGGCCTCCCAATACTGGATAACCGAGTGGAACATGAGCACAGGTTCCCCAGTCTGGCGGTATATCTAGCAACTCCTTAAGTTTTACCTCCTGGAAACACAGTAATGTTGTTAGCACGCAGCCTAGGCCTTCTGCCCTCGCCGCCAACATGAAATTCTGAACCGCCGTGTAGACCGAACCGCCGCCAACGACCGAGGGCCGATCGAGCCCAGCATCGGTGATCGCCATCAAATGAGGGTTGAAGCAAAAGACCGCGAGCACCGGGATTGAGGCCATATTCGCCGCCAAGTAATCACCGGCCCGCATCATCTTTTGGCGGGGCAAAGCAAGTTCGTCACCCTCCGCGCGCATATCAGCGGTATACCGCGACCACTCCTGGGCATAGAGTCCCTGAATTTCCTCGAGGAGTTCAGGCGCGCTGACCGTCACAATGCGAAACGGCTGAACGTTACCGCCCGTAGGTGCCCAAGCGGCCGCTTGTAGGACTCTCGAGAGCACTTCCGGAGGTATCGGATCGGGTTTTAGTCGACGAACCGCACGGAGCGTACTCATCGCTTCATAGATTTCCATCCCGACTCCTTAGCCTCATAATCCTAGGGGATTGACCCGATAGCCATCTAAGACAACCCTAAAACGCCAGCAACAGACTTCTGATTTCTGCGCCGACTGCTGCGCAACAGTATAACCGCCTTAACGGAAAATTCCCTCATAGGAGACATTTATTCAAAGCGTTCCCGTTTGCTATCACATCATCCTGATCAATCTAGCAACCCTGGCCCAGGGCCCAGATACACCAAAAATCAGTAAACCCCTTTGGTTTTTCAGGGGTAAAGATCATCGCCTAAACGACCAGAGAATCCAGAGAACATCCACTCTCGGCGATTAGGCACACCCTGAAGCCTTACTTGGAGGCTGAACATTTAATCATTTCGTGATAAAGTCGAATCTTAAAAGTTTGGTCTGACCAAATGGGTCTATCCAAACAGGTCTATCCAAATAGGATAGTCCAAATAGGATAGTCCAAATAGGATAGTCCAAATAGGATAGTCCAAATAGGCCAGCCCAATTTGGGCTGATCAATTTGGTAGAGCCAAAATGATCAGCCATGCGTATCAGGTAATACAGCTTTTTGGATGCGCCAGATGACGGCATAGGGCAGTTTCAGGGAAAAAAAGGGATAAATAGTGAGCGAAACAGATTCGACACAACCGAGGGCCGCGGAAATCTCCAATGTTCTGCGCGACGAAATTCTTCTTGGGCAATACCGGGTTGGAGAGCGTCTACCTTCTGAACGTGACCTCGCCGCGCGCTTTTCCGTTAATCGGGGCAGCGTTCGAGAGGCCATTAAAATTCTCGCCCAACTGGGTATCGTCACAGTTCAACCCGGCGGTGTTCGCATTGTTGCCTTGGAAGAGGCTTCCTTGGGTATATTAGGCCCACTTCTCGATCTTCAAACGGCGCAAAGACCCAATCTTGTCGCCGATTTGGTTGAAGTTTTCGGCGCCCTACTCGCCTTGTCCGCAAAACTCGCCCTCCAAAAAGCAACCCCCCAACAGAAAAAGGAGCTGGTTGGCCTTTTATCCCACACAGAGCAATCCCCTAATGGCGGATCCGCTGCCGAAATTAACGGATGCAGCCCGATAGATGGGAGGGAGGAAGCCTTGGAGCAATTCTTCATGGCCCTTAACCAGATCAACGATAATCTCGTACTCAGACTGATCGGTAACGGACTAAAAACACAGATCCTCGGAAGGATCGAAAGACGCAATGACCCGAGCCCCGCATTTTTCGACGCGCTGGCCCGCGCTGTGCAGGACGATGATGCCTATGCGCTGGCTCGCGCGATCATTCAGCGCATGGAAGAAGTCAGTCATCAACTCAAAACAGCAGGGCTCAAACCCCAAGACCACCTCGATAGGAATACCGCTCATGTCTAACGCGCTGATCAAATTCACCCTGACACTCGCTGTCCTTGTCGCGGCGGTGGCCGCAGCCGCCGGTATCATTATGACCCGCCCAGTGCCAGAGAAAATGATTCCTTCAGAATCGATCAGCGCCATTCGGGCTGTAACGGTCAGCCAAGAACCTCTTACCTTGTGGGTTCAGTCACAAGGAACCATTGCTCCCCAAAAGACGACGGAGCTCATTCCGGAGGTCAGCGGACGAGTTCAATGGATGTCCCCCAATCTCGTTGCTGGTGGTTACTTCGAGGCTGGCGAGATTCTGCTCGAGGTTGACCCGGTCGACTATGAATCTCGGGCCGGGCTTGCGGAGGCAAAACTCATCCGGGCGGAGGCCGATCTAGAACATAGCTTATTCGAACTGAAACGGATGCAAACCCTGGTCAGAGACAACTTGATCAGTCAGGCCAGTCTTCAAACCGCCACACGCACTCACAGAATCGCGACCGCGGCGCACATCGAAGCCAACATTAATCAAAAACAAGCCTTACGCGATCTTGCAAGAACCAAAATTCTCGCGCCATTTGATGGACTCATTGCCATGGAACGCGTCGATCTCGGGCAGTTTTTGCAACAAGGTGCGGTGATCGCGACCTTATATGGCAGCGATCAACTAGAAGTACGCCTGCCCATCGTGAATGAGCAATTAGCCTATCTAGACCTGCCTGAGCAGGGTAGTCTTCAGCGATCTGACGAACACAATCCAACGATTCTTGTCACCGCCCTGTTTGCGGGAAAACAGCATACCTGGCATGGGACCTTCAATCGAACTGAAGCTGAGATTAATGCTCAAAGCCGAATGGTGACGGCCGTGGCCCGAATCGATCAAAACCAACAACCTGAAGGCACGCCCCCCCTTCAGATCGGCTTATTCGTCAGCGCGTCGATTGAGGGACGAACCGTAAAAGATGTGATGCGCTTACCTCGAGCCGCCCTTCGAAACAATAATCAAGTTTTAGTCATCGATGAGGAAGATCGAATTCGTTTTCGAAACGTCAACATTATCAGAATCGATAGTGAGGAAGTGATTATCGATGGCGGACTCGTCCCCGGAGAACGCGTTAATATTTCACCCATTCAAACCGTGGTCGATGGTATGCGTGTAGCAGCCAACACGGAACGGTTAGAGCGAGGCTAGCCGTATGAGTCGAAGTATCACCTGGTTTATCGACAACCCAGTCGCGGCGAATTTGCTGATGCTCATACTCCTGGTAGGAGGCAGCTTTTCGCTACTCTCCATGCACAAGGAAGAGTTCCCGAGCATTGAGCCGGGCATCATTCAGATCACGATCCCCTACCTCGGGGCTGCTCCGGCCGAGGTCGAGCGCGCCGTGTGCATTCGAGTCGAAGAGGCCCTTGAGGGGCTTGATGCTATCGAGCGCCTTACGGCCAACGCAACAGAGGGTGCCTGCTCCGCCTTTGTTGAAATCCTAGCCGATGCAGATCTCTCGACAGCGCTCAACGAGGTCAAAGGTCGCATTGATGCCATTACCACCTTCCCCGCCGAGACAGAAAAACCCGTTGTGTCTTCAATGCAGTTTAGAGGCAAGAGCATCTCGGTTGTTCTCTCGGGCGAAACAGATGAGTCCACGCTCAAATTGATGGCTGAGAGCATGCGTGATGACATCGCAGGTCTTCAGGGCATCTCTCAAGTTTCCGTCAATTACGCAAGACCGTGGGAGATTTCCATCGAAATTAGCGAGCATGTGCTTCGCCGCTATGCGCTCACTATGGGAGATGTTGCAACCGCGATTCGCCGTGCTTCCCTTGATCTGCCAGGCGGCTCGATCAAAACCACAGGCGGTGAAGTCTTGATTCGAAGCCAAGGTCAAGCCTACAAAGGCTTCGACTTTGAGCGCATCGAAGTGCTCACTCGAGGAGATGGTTCCAAGGTGACACTGGGCGAGGTGGCAGTGGTTAAAGACGCTTTTCAAGAAGGCTTCCTTCGAGCCAAGTTTGACGGTCAACGCGCGGTCACCATCACTGTTTGGCGAGTGGGGGATGAAGACACCATCACTTCAGCCAACTCTGTGAAAGCATACGTCGATCAAAAGTCTCTTGAGATGCCCGAAGGCTTGAATCTTGATGTGTGGATCGATGAGTCTGTTCCCCTGAACCGAAGAATCGATGCCTTGACTAAAAATGCCTATGCCGGTCTGGTGCTCGTTCTACTGATCCTAACGACCTTCCTTCGTTTCAAAGTCGCACTGTGGGTCTCGGCGGGTATTCCAATCGCAGTGATGGGCGCAATCTGGATGTTCCCCGCGGCGGGCCTCAACATATCATCGTTAACCGTCCTTGCTTTTATTCTGGTTCTGGGCATTGTCGTCGACGACGCCATCGTGGTTGGAGAGCGCATTTTTGCTTTTGAGTCGAAGGTTGCCTCTAAACGAGAAGCTGCAATCAAAGGCACCTCTGAGGTGGTAACCCCCGTCGTTTTTGGCGTATTGACCACGATGGCAGCGTTCTTGCCTATTCTAATTATCGAAGGTCGTATGGGCGCATTTTTCTCGGTGATTGGCTGGGTCGTTGTCATTTGCCTGGTCTTCAGCATCATTGAATGTATGCTGATCCTTCCCGCCCACCTCTCACACAGAAAAACCGAAGGCTACGCCCTCGAACGGACTCGATTTGTCCAGTCTTGGATCAATTTTCAGACATTTTTCGCAAACGCGCTACAAAACTTTGCCAATCAGATCTATCGCCCCTTCCTGGTTAAAACACTGGAATGGCGCTGGGTGACTTGGGCAGTAGGGACCGGCGTTCTACTCATGGCGCTTGCGCTTGTTGCGAGCGGCAGAGTGGTTTTTCAATTCTTCCCATCCATTGAGGGCGATCGTGTCTATGCAACTTTACTCATGCCGGAAGGCATCAACGTTGCTCTGACCGAACGCGGCGCTCAGCAGATAGAAAATGCCGCAAAGACCCTTCGCGAAGAAATGGCCCAAGATCTGGGTAAAAGCCTCAACGAAAGCCCGATTAAGCATGTGTTCGCATCCATTGGCTCCAACGCGGCGCGAAGCTCCGGCCCCCCTAGCCGGACGGCAGGCGGCAGCCATCTTGCAGAGCTTGTCTTGGATTTAGCGCCAATCGAGGAACGATCTGGCTGGACCTCTTCTCGCATTGCCAATCGATGGCGAGATCTTACAGGCAGCGTCACTGACGCCGTTGACTTGCAATTTAGCGCAGACTCATTCAGTGCTGGAGATCCCATTTCCCTGCAGATTCGAGGGAAAGACGTGAACGAGCTCGAACGCGCAGCCTTCCATCTCAAACAGGAACTCGGACAATTCCCCGGGGTGCTTGATTTGTCAGATTCTTTCACGGCGGGCAAGAGGGAGATTCAATTGGACATTAAACCTGAGGCCAAGTCCCTAGGTTTAACCCTCAACGACTTGGCACGTCAAGTCCGTCAAGCATTTTATGGCGAGGAGGCTCAACGCATTCAGCGAGGGACCGATGACGTCCGGGTCATGGTTCGCTATCCCCAGTCGGAACGAGAATCGATCAGCAATTTAGAAAACATGCTCATCCGCAGTCCTAGTGGTGCCGAGGTTCCCTTTAGCGCGGTTGCCAAAGTGAATTATGGCACCAGCTACTCAAGCATCACTCGGGAAAACCAGCAGCGCGTCATTACAGTACGCGGTGATATTGACCGGAGCGTGATGACACCTGAAGCACTGATGCCAGCCATTGAGAAGATCCTCTGCGAGAGTCAAACGCGCTTTGCTAGCCCCGATCGCCCTTGTGAAAACGCATTATTTCCAGGCGTCCGCTATCGTTTAGGGGGGGAGCAACTCGAACGGAGTAAAGCCACGTCAAGCTTGGCCAAAAATGTTCTGCTCGCATTGCTCCTCATTTATGCCCTCCTTGCAGTGCCACTGAAATCCTACCTCCAGCCCCTAATCATCATGAGTGTGATTCCCTTTGGCGCCGTGGGCGCGATTATTGGGCATTACATCATGGGCTGGAATCTTATTTTCTTCTCTCTGCTCGGGATCATTGCTCTGTCCGGCGTTGTGGTTAATGCTTCTTTGGTGTTGGTCGACTTCGTCAACCGCCAAAGGTTAGAAGGCGTGCCATTATTCGACGCCGTAACCAATGCTGGCGTTGTTCGGTTTCGGCCAATCATCTTAACCTCTGTCACCACCTTCGTTGGCCTCATTCCCCTCATGACCGACACAGACCCCGAAACCTTTATGTTCATCCCTATGGCGATCTCTCTGGCTTTTGGCGTGCTGTTCTCAACGGCCATCACCCTATTTTTGGTACCAAGCCTCTACCTCATGCAGAACGACTTTTTAAACTTTATCGGTGCAGAAGACAGCAAAGAGGTTGAGCCAGAAAAATCGGAACACGCCCAGAGCCCCTTAGGGGTTAATCCAGCAAAGGGCTAAGAAAATCGGCAACGGCGGTTGATAGTGCCACGGGCTGATCAAAATGCACCATATGCCCTGCATTTTCGATGACTAAAGTTTTCGCTCTAGGTATTAAATTAATACGGCGCTGCAGTTCTGACTGATACCAGTCGTTTTGGCCCTCAAGCTCTGGATACATCGTGAGCCAATAGGCAAGCCCCTCGGATCCCGTAATGATCAAAGCATCACAAATAATGCACTCGAGCATTGCCTCACTCTCGGCCTTCGAGAACGTCGACCAGACCATCTGGACTCGTGGGTCCCAACGCCAGGTCAATCCGCCCTCAGGCGCTGCTTGAACACCCATTTCTGAGAGGTAGTGCGCTGCTTCCTCGGATAACCTGGGTTGATTACGAAGGTATCGCTCAGTCGCTGCCGCTTTATCTTGTAACCGGCCTGACCGCCTGGGGGCTGCACCCAGTTGCTCGATTTGTGCGCGTTGCGCTGCTATCCAGGTATGAATACCCAAACCAGTCTGGGTATTAGGTGGTCCAAAGCCATCGACAATCACCAAGCTTGTAACGCGCTCGGGAAACAATGCTGCAAACCGAGTTGCGATGTGTCCACCCAAGCTGTGTCCAAGAACGTGTGCCGATGTAAGGTCAAAAAATTCATAGAGCGCTAGCAGATCAGCGACAAAGTGCGACATCGAGTAGGCACCGGAATGATCGCTCTGCCCATGCCCTCGCAAATCAGCAAACACAATTTTGAAATGGGGTAAGGTTGCGGCTAAACAGTGCAAACTCGATCCATGATCGCGCATACCATGCAAGACAATCAGGGTGTGCTCCGCCGCGTCATTAAAGACTTGGGCGGAGATCCGAGCGTCGGCACCCTCAAAAGTCCAGCGTTTCATCGCTTGTTTATTCAACATCCTGTAGCACTCACAATCGCTCTTTGGCCAGGCAAGCTCAACTCAAATTTCGACCCATCGCATAAAACTCAGGATTGGGACGAATGGACGCCACATTGGCGATGCGATTACTCATCGCAAAAAAAGCAGTGATCGCCATAATGTCCCACACATCATTTTGGTCAAATCCAGCATCCAGAACGGCCTGTATGTCGCTGTCAGAGACTTCGCTAGAGTGCTCCGCGACGCGGCAGGCAAAATCCAGCATCGCCTTTTGCCTGGGTTCCAAATCAGCTTTGAGATAATTCACAGCGACCTGATCCGCGATCATTGGATTCTTAGCGCGAATTCTAAGAATAGCCCCATGGGCAATGATGCAATACTGACAATCGTTGAGTGCTGAGGTTGTAACGATAATCATTTCTTTATCGG
>Ga0315330_10003965_pt1 | contig 10128 bp, 5 predicted proteins | sample M140m34915metaG_FD_203453 | JGI IMG/M metagenome (GOLD analysis project Ga0315330, IMG submission 203453) | Ammonia-oxidizing marine archaeal communities from Monterey Bay, California, United States - M1 40m 34915 | ecosystem: Environmental > Aquatic > Marine > Intertidal zone | place: USA... | reverse complement strand
CTAGAAACATCAACTTTGTAACTAGTAGTTTCATAATCTAATGGTTGCTCTATAATATAATTTATATACGCGTAAGAACTTCCATCACCATTTAAATTATTATAAATTCCACTTTCTAATGTTATTTCTAAGTTAGAGGGAGAGCTTACTCTTGATATTGATACTTCTTGCCCGCTGTTATGAGGTAAAAGATTTGAACTTGTATTTCCAACGCTAAAATTTCCAGTATTATTAGAGCTATCTACAGCTCTTAACCAAAAATATAAATCTTCACTTCTATCTCCACCAAAATCTAATAGAGGCACAATCTCAGAATTAAATTTTGATTCTTTATAAATCTCTGTTTCCTGAGTCTTTCCAGTAAAATTTTGACTACCAGTATATAATAAAATTCTATCTAAATCTGACTCAGATGGATTATCCCAAGATAAAAATATATTACTTCCATTTTTTTCTGAAATCTTCCACTCAGGAGCCGCTGGAGCTTTATCATCAGGAAGAGCAATGATATCACTACCTAAAGAGTTTGTAAGTATCGTATCATCAGCAAAATCAGTCTCAAGAAGATCGGTAACTATCTTAGTTCTTATATCATATGCATGTCCACCTCTAGCTTCAAAAGAGAAAGATCCTGACCCTAAGCCTGGTTTCGATGTATCATAAGAAGCTTTTCTTCTATCTTCATAAGAGTTAACAACTCCATCTGATACATCTGTATGTTCGGTTAGGTAATACTTAAATGACCCATCGTTTTGCGCATTTCCAGAGTAAAAGACGTGGATTAAAGACCTGTTATCTGGGGTTATCTCTCCGCTAGTGTGAACAAATGGAGCATCAAGATCTAAATCCGTAAAAGTGAACCCAGTATACATCCCAGTGTTATTTGAAGTGTCTACTGGGACTATGTGAAAAGGAAAATTTGTTTTCTCCCAAGGTTCTTGATCTTTTTCCCTGAATTTATCTATCGAAAATACAGGTGGGTCATCTGGAAAAACAGAAGCTATCAATTCAAACTTCGGAGCAGAGGAATTGCTAGAATCTATCCTTGGTACATTTGATCCAGGTAAATGCGGCTTAGGTAAATCAAAATTGTTATGCCCACTTCCTGTAAATAGTAATATTTTTTCACAGTCTGCTTCTTCTGGAGTGTCCCATGAAAATTTAAAATTAGAAAACTGTTTAGTTACTTGAAAATTTCCAATTGGTGCTGGCGCTTTGTTATCAGAAAAAGCTAAGATATCACTACCCAAAGAATCCGTGAGTATCGTATCATCAGCAAAGTCCGTCTCAAGAAGATCGGTGACTATTTTTGTTTTTACATCGTATGCATGTCCACCTTTAGCTTCAAAAGAAAATGAACCTGAGCCTAAACCTATTTTGCCGAGATTGTGAGAAGCTTTCTGCCTATCTTCATAACTATTTATTATACCGTCTGAAGTGTCAGCATATTCGGTTAGGTAATACTTAAACGACCCATCGTTTTGCGCATTTCCAGAGTAAAAGACGTGGATTAAAGATCTATTATCTGATGTTATCTCGCCACTAGTATGAACAAATGGGGCATCAAGATCTAAGTCTGTAAAGGTAAACCCAGTATACATTCCAGTATTATTTGAAGTGTCTACTGGAACCGCATGAAAAGGAAAATTTGTTTTTTCCCAAGGCTCTTGACCTTCATTCCTAAATTTATCTATTGAAAATACAGGTGGATCATCTGGAAAAACAGAAGCAACTAATTCAAATTTCGGAGCAGAGGAATTACTAGAATCTATCTTTGATACATTTGATCCAGGTAAATGCGGCTTAGGCAAATCAAAATTGTTATGCCCACTTCCCGTAAATAATAATATTTTTTCACAGTCTGCTTCTTCTGGAGTGTCCCATGAAAATCTAAAATTGGAGAACTGTTTAGTTACTTGAAAATTTCTTAATGCTGAAGGAGCTTCTTCATCTTTTCCTATTGTGATGGAATCAGTTCCCTCTGGAGAAAGTCTACCATCATTAGTAGTAGCATGTATCAATCCTTGATAAGTTGAGTTCGCTTGAGCTGGAATTTGTATATGTCCTGAATTGCCAGCCGTAAATTGGCTTGAATTAGCAACGACAATTTGATCTTTTTTGATTATTATTGGATCATTAAATATTAATCCATTATTGGGTTGTGAAAATCTTATCGAATAATGCGAAAAACTATCTGTCTCATGGAAGCTTCCAGAATAAAAGGCATGTAAAAATACCTGACTTCTTGACGAATCGGTTCCCTCTCCTGGAGCTTTTACCTGCCCAGATAAAAACAAATCTGGAGCATTAGCGAATTGAGTTATTGAAAAGTCCGCTTGATTACTCGGTTCACTTAAATTTTGAGAATAGTCAAAAGATCTAATGTGAAATATACCACTATCATTAAATCCAATATTCTTATCGCTTAAATTTTTTAAAACGCCTTCTCTTGTATCAGCTTCATAAGTGAAATAGCTAGCATGATTCCCTCTTATTTCTGCAAACTCAGATCCTGGAATTGGATTTCCTTCAGAATCTATCTGATCAAATTCATAGTCTGGATCGTTTGCTCCAATATACCCTGTATATATCCTGAACCCAGCCAGGTCAGGATCTACATTTTTTTGATTATCCCATTCAAAATTAATTAAATTAGGAAATAATTGATTAATCTTTGCGGAAAAATTTGTAGGTTTTGATGGAGGAATGTTATCAACTGCAGCTCTAAATAACATTATTTTCTCTGGGCTACCTCCGTATCTATTAACCTCAGACCACCTTAATTCGTAATAGGCATTTGGATTTGAAACTTCAAATTCTCCTGAAAGAACATTTCCTGTGGTTTGATCTAAATATTTCACTCCAAAAACATCGCAACCAGAAAGTTGCATCTCTCCAGTTTCCGACATAACCCTAGGCCTCACAACTGAAACTTCTTCGTTAAACTCTGAATCTTTAAAGTTTGTAAGAGATAGCTGTTTTAACGAAGCTCCTCCTACAGTCGCCTTGTCTTCAATTGATGCGGATCCTATATTTGGCTCATAGATAACTTCGTAATTTCCACATTCTTGTTCTCCGTGACATAAATACTGTCCATTTTGAACGATGTTTTCTGAATTAAAAATTGACGACTTTAATGTCGAATAATATGATTCAGATATTTCTTGGGCTCTAATTACATATTTTCCATCGCTTGATTGTATTTGATCGTAGAATTCTTGATTTATTTCTGTGTTATGAAAATAATAAAAAACTTTTGACTTGGACTCTCCTTGCGAATTTATAAAACCGCTTGGCCTGACTATTAAATCTACAGTATTTTCTTTTGGATAGCCTTTTGCTAGTACTTGTTGCTGTTCTAGTTCCACAAGAGGTACCGCTGGAAAAGTTTTAGATGTAGCTTCTGGCTTCCTACCACGCTTAGTAGCTTCTGAATTAAATGTCGTACTAGTGTATATGGTTGAAAGGTTATCTACCTTTGAAAACTTTCCAGAATTATATTCAGTTCCCATTAACTGAAATGAGCCATTTGAACTTTCTTGTTTTGATATTAAAGTATATTCTTTTTTAGAAAAATCCACGCAGTCTACACCATCTCCAGTTCCATCTAAAGTATAAATAGTTCCTTCTTTGATTTTTTGAGTATTGCCAACTCTAGAAGATCCTCTTAAAAAATTTATTAAAACACTATCGTCAAGAAAATAATCGTTTAATGTTTTATGTCCGTTTGAATTGTCTATCAAAGAGAAATTTCCCGTTTTTTCTAAAATGAGATCTTGCAATTCGTCAGTTAATATTTTTGCACCACTAGGTGTGTTTTCTATATAGTTGTGTAAGCTTGTATTGCTTGATGTGGTTGAATGTAAATCTGGATAAGTTGCATTCCTCGTTCCGTCATCTGCCGATCCAATATTAACACCATTTCTATGTATAAAGGATTTAAATTGCTCTGTTTTTAGATCTAAATCTTGCTCTGGAATTAAAAAATTTAAATTACTAAAGTTGAAGTTTCCAGTGTCTATTTGTTGGTCTAGAAGTATATAATTCTGATTCCCTACTGGCTGATCGTTTACTATTTTTAAAATTCTTCCACCCTGCTTTATTCCATTTTTTAATTTATCAGAAACTGAAAATACATCTCCTGGGCTTAAGTATTCAGCTTCACTTGAGGTCGCAAAGGAGACGGTCTCTTTCTCCAGGTTTGAACTTAATAAGGTCCACCTTCCAAGCCTTAAAGCTTGATCCCTAGAAGTGCATCCTACAGCTGAAATTTCTTTTTCTATAAGTCCATATCTTATTATGCCTTCTGGATCTTCTACATACTCATATTTAGGAAGGAACGAGTCTTCCTTATCTTTATACGACACTTTTACCGCTGTAAATCTTGCTCTTTTCGTGGGTCCAGAGTATAGAAAATTTCCTTCTACAACGTTTGAATTATTAAAATTAAAAATAGATTCTTTTAATGAGTTTTGAGATATAAAAATTTCGTTAGAATCAAAATATGCTATACCTCTGAATATTGAAGATATTTCATTTATTGCGGCGTATGCATCCATAGCATTAGAAAGAAGCAAGTTGCAGGAATATCTTCTTTCTTTTATAAACTCTTTAGTCGGATCTTCTGAGCTTTTAGATGTATTAACTAATTCATCGCATACCTTTGCTATCTTATATAATTGAAACTTGTCGATTTTGATCTTATCTATGTATTCTCCTAACCCATATCTATCGTTAGTTATTAAATCGTAAAGTATCCATGCTGGATTGTCAGTCCACTCCAACTCGGTTTTAAATGTTCCATTCCATATTCCAGGATGTCTATCTTCTCTTAAAGGACCATCTACGCCTTCTCCTAAATCTTCGTAATTAGAAGGGACTTTTACTTTTTTTAGTTTTAAATCATATGTCCTCCTTGGTATTTCGGACAGAGCTTCGGCTGAACCTATCATTCCCACATAGGCCGATCCAGGATAAGATAAATTGGTATTATTTATTTCCGTTACAGAATCAAAAACGGCATTAAAATTTGTTCTAAAATTATTATCTTCTGGGGTTAAATTTTCTATGTATACAGTTCTAGGTCTTACTCCAGATAAATCTTTAAGCTTAAAAAATATGTCTTCTTTATATGAAGATGTAGCTATTCCTTTTATCTTTAAGTATGCATTATAATCATCTTGAGAAGAGTCTAATATAGGTTTGACTTCTCCTTTATCGAATGATCTATGAGCTACTCCAGTTATATCTCCATAAATGTGAAAATTTCCTTGATTAGGTTTTTTATTCCCTTCGGTATCTATAAAATAACAGTTATCAACTCTTACCGTCATACATAGCCAGTCTACATCTTGATCAACCACAGTATGAGCTCCCATGTAAAACTGATTTGCCGCTCCTAAATTATTTAAACTTTTGGAGTTATACAATCTTATCTCTTTCTTTTTTGTATTCGAAGAATAAGAAAAGTCTTCCATCCAGTAAAAACTATCAGGACCATCTAATCCTTGTCCAGTATAAAGGCCAGATTGATCTATTTCTCCGTTCTTATAAGCTATAGCTATATTTCTAAAATTATATAAGCCGTCATTAGGTCCGTCTGAAGTCGTTTTTACAGGAACATCATTCAAATAAACACCTTTTAATATGTCTGATCCAGAAACTAATTTCCCCGTATAATCACAAAAACCTTCTATAGGTCCTTCTGATATTAAATCTACAGACTTAAAGAAAGAGTTAGATTCTAACAGTTCTTTAGCGTCTGATTTTACAGAATAGCCAGTTAATTGCCTATTAAATAATTGGGGTTGAGTATAAGAGGAGAATCCAGAAATCTGCATGTTAATTTCTTCTGTTTTCTACGACAAAAGCTCCCACTTTATTTCCATTTTCATCATTTTCTTCAACTTCATTATTTTGAAACAAAACTAATCTTGAATTCAATACCGAAGATGATATTACCTGAGATCCAACTCTAAGCCTTCCGTATCCTATAGGAACCCTTGCTCCTTGCATTACATTGTTATCTGGATTTTGATAATTGAATGATGTTGAGCTTTTTATGTTTGCTGAATCGTCTGCTATTTCTGGAGGTTCAGGATCGTGTTGCAATGCAGACAGTAATCCTTGCAGTATTAAAGCAGATCCTAATTCCATACCTATGTCTCCTATAATCGATAGAGCACTCCCTCCAACATACCCCCAGAGATTGTCTCCATAATTATCCAAAACCCACCCTCCTGCCTGCTTAACAAGCCAGCCACCGACCAATGAATACGCACCATATTCAATCATTTCCAGATTGGCGTCATCAAAACCTCTCGCATTGTAATCATCTTCTCCTGCTCCCATCGCCACAGGAAAAATATGGATTTCTTGCTCGTTTTTAAAACTAACTTCTAATTGGTTATTAGTAACCGAAACAGCCTTAAGACCATCTGAATCTTTTTTTATTAAGCAAGCTATGTAATTAAAATTTTCTTTTGATTTTTCGGTTAGATATTTTAAAAAACCTTTTGTATTCGCATCTATCCCTTTAAAAACCTCGCTGACATTTTCAGCGTCAAACTCCCATTCTTTCCCGAAAGTTTCTCCTAAATTTCCATATAGATACGCCTTTATCATCCTTTTTCCTAAACTAATTTACACTGTAAAATCTAGAAATTCTTTTTAAAAAGTTTTTAATCTCTCTGTCTTTTTTTGATTTTTCTGGTACATAAATGTTATGTTTTTTATTTTTTAAACTATAAACTAAAAAAGGAACAATCATTTCTTCTGAATATTTCAAATCTTCTTTTGAAAAATTATGACATTGATTGAGGTGAGAGTGATATATAGCTAATATTTTACCTCTTCTCATAGCTTCAATTTGTTCCGATATCTGTATTTCGAAAAAATTCGCAGGATTTTTAGATACATTTGAGCAAGGAACAATCTTTGTTCTTTTGTTTTCAAAAATAATTATTCCACAGCTTTCTTTTTCAGCTTCAGACTCGCATAATAATTTTATTTTTTCTTGAATGTTCACGGTTAAAGTATTCTACTGGATGGAAACCCCCCAAAAGGAAGTTGCTCGTCATGATCTCCTTTGAATCTCATCTTGCATGCTCGCAATCCTTTCGAGCAAGCATCGACCGTCCAGTAATCTGTGCTTACAGTAGGCTTGTTTGATTGATCAGAAATATGATCTTGAGTGCATACATATAAAACTTCTCTAGTTTCATTTCCTTCTTTTATCATTATTCTTATAAAATCATTTACAAAATAATTTGTAGAATTGATCCAATCCCCCCTATCATTTAAAGAGTCTAAAAATTTAACATCGTTCGAGTCTGAAACGGGAGCTCCTTTAAAATTACACCCTTTTCCTCTGTATTTAAAAAAACAATAGTTATTAATAATTTGCCTTCTTGGGACTTTAACATTTTCAACCTCCAAGGGGCTAACTAACTCAAATTGTATCGCGTATTTATCTTCTCGAACTTTTCTATTTATCTCCCAGTATTGATCTCTTAATTTTGAACTTGGATCTGGATTTACACCTAAAGAATCCCAGTAAGATTTTTCGCTTGCATAATTTAAAAAATTGTCTTCATCTAAAAATTTTAAAAAAGTCCTTATTCTTTTTACTTCCGCCCCAATTAAATCGTCTTTATTTTTTACATAATTAGTCATAAAAGACTCTAAATTTATTATTGATAATGTTGGCCTTGACATTCTTCCGTCACTTCTGGACTCAAAATTTTCACCCTCAAATGGTACATGAAAGTACTCTTTCGAATCAAAAATAATGCTTTTTTTAATTTGGCTTGCTCCAGAATGAATTCTTATGACGTCGCTTGTACCCGCTATATTATAAATCTCTAAAAGCTCAATCTCTAAAGAGGGGTTTATATCAAATATTTCTTGATTTACTTTTTCTGTCTTTTGAAAGCTCATTGAAAACTCTTTTTAATTGCTTGTTCTGAAATAGAAATAGAAACATCGTGAACCCCTTTGAAGACGAACTTATGCCTTATTGATGTACATAAAAATTCCCTTCTTTCTTTAACTGGACCTTTCACATCGAATGTAAATGTTTGCATGCCTTGTTTATTAATAATAAAAGATAATAATTTTAATAATTTTTCATCATCTATATTATTATAACTTAAGTTTAGTGAAATTTCATTTTCATTTACTCCATCTTCTGCAATTTGAATTTTTGCATCCCTAAAATCTGCAATATTATTTCTCAAATTAATACTTTTATCAACTGCGTAAGACGGCAATAAATCTAAGTGAGGCTTGACTGCATATTCGTCTATTATTGCCTTTCTATAACTTGGCATGGACTCAACTTTTATAATACTTTTTAAATCAAAAAGTGTGAAATTTTGGTTCGCAAAATTCAATGCGATATTATTTGAGTCCGAATAATTAGATTGAATTTCAGGTCCTTGAGATGTAAATTCTTGAACAAAATAAGGAGAAAGAGAGTATAATGATTTATATGCATCAGCAGAACTTAGCCCAGATCTTTTTATTGGTTGAAATATGAATTTCTTATAACCTTTTGTGGAATTTATAAAATCTATTATTTCTTTTGATTCTGCATCGCTTCTATTATCAAATTTTAATGATAAATTTACAAAAATTCTATTAAGCATGGACGATCTTTGCACACTATATCCATCCCCATAATTAATTTTATTATTTAAAAAATTTATCATTACCTCAGATCCGTAAGAGGGGATAAAAGAGAAAGGGTTTTCGTATTCAAAATCTAAAAGAGTCGAGTCTGTTTTTGAATTAGTTGCAAAACTTTCAAAAGTATTGTATTTTCCCTCTCCAGCATTTGCACTTTCACTGTAATAATCTTTTAATAAATTATTAAATTTTGAAATTTCAAAGTTGCAATTTATCATGTCATCTTACCCTTTCCATAATTTGTATAAAGCCTTTCACGAAGTCGTTTCTTGATACCCCTAGTTCTTGAGACTCAATAACTCCGCTGCATTCTAATATTTGACCTCTAGATAGATTATTAAGTGTTTTAGGCTGTATTGAGATCCCCGCTATTTCTTTTCCAGAATAAGTTATTAAATCCCCTATACCTTCACCTGCAATACTTAAATTTTTAGAAACAGATCCGAATCTTACATTTGAAGGAAACTCATTTCCTATTTCATAATTAGGTACTCTTTCGCAAGAGACAGAATATGATATTGAAACAGGGTTATCTAAACCTACATTAGAATAATTAATATTATTTAATAAAGAGTGGGCTCCGTTAGCTAATTCTATTGATTCAGAATCAAATGATCCAGTGGATAAGTTTTGATTGTAACCACTAAGTATAACAAAATTAGCTGAAAATTTTACTGGCATATAAGGCTCTATATCCACTTGGTAAGAATTTAAATACGCTCCAGAAAATTCTATCCCTCCAAACTTTCCAGAACAATCTATATCTCCAGTTAACATAGATATGTTATCAACATCTCCAGTTACATAATATTCAATTCCAAGATTTGCAGACATTTCTGATACTGGAGCGTAAGACTCTAACCCTCCTCCATAAACAATACTAGGGGTTAAATTCGAATTTGCTGATATAGATGCGTTTAATGCAAACACATGTTCTTCATTAATTAAAACTTCACACTCTGTATATTTTACATACTTCATGTGTATATTATTTCTGGAGGAGCATGAGAATTAGAGATGTATTCTAAAGATACTTTTGTGTTATTTTCTGAATCTGAAGAGAAATTTTCGCTGATCAAATGAGATTTTTTAAATTTATATGTTATGGTTTTTGTATCGTCGCATTTATCTTTTAAAGAAATTTCAATATCTTTAAAATGTATTCCAGTTCTTATGTAATCATAGGTATTTATAGTTTCATAACTATCAACATCTAGTTCTACCGTAAAAGTGCTTTGAATCGGAGTTAGATGGGCAACTTCGCAGGGGTAAATTGAGCCTATTTTATAAAAGGGTTTTCTTTGAGGGCTTATTGAAAATGAAAAACTTGTAACTCTATTTTCTTCTCTTCCGTCACAATTCAAAGATATTCCACTACTTGAAGGAATAAAAAATTCTGATTGACTTGGTTTTGTTTTTTCAATTGTCACATTAGGTCCC
>Ga0315330_10003964_pt1 | contig 10131 bp, 7 predicted proteins | sample M140m34915metaG_FD_203453 | JGI IMG/M metagenome (GOLD analysis project Ga0315330, IMG submission 203453) | Ammonia-oxidizing marine archaeal communities from Monterey Bay, California, United States - M1 40m 34915 | ecosystem: Environmental > Aquatic > Marine > Intertidal zone | place: USA... | reverse complement strand
TTTCAATTGACAGTCCTGACCACCGAGATATTGAAGTTGGTAAGGGGGCTATAGTGGGAGAGATGGCGCTTCTCAAACACACCAAACGTCCGTCTTCCGTCAAGGCTGTTGAAGAGACAGAGTTATTAGTTCTGAGTGCTGATGATTTTAAAGAATTGAGACAAAAAATACCTGAATTCGATGAGGCGTTAAAAAATCTTGCCGCTAAGAGAATTAAAGAAAATATTAATTTTTTAGAGCAAGATAATTTAGAAAGACAAAATTGGGCTAACCAAGCCATACAAGCAATTGATCAGGGAACTGCTCACCAACTACCAACAAGAACCGATTTGCAAAAAGACTTTGATTCACATAGTCATGCAGCAATGGCTATCTGGTTAGGGATTGCTCTTGATGCAATTCCTGAGAGTATTGTAATTGGAATTGCTATACTTGGTATGGCTGCAAGTATATCCGCCTCAGGTGTTGAACCATCATTTTTTGATGTACTACCTTATACATTCATTGCTGGTTTATTTTTATCAAATTTTCCCGAAGCATTATCAAGCTCAGCACAAATGCAGAAGCAAGGAATGAGCTTTATCAAGGTAATTTCATTGTGGTCAAGTCTTGTAGTACTAACTGCGGTAGGTGCAGCATTTGGAGCGCATATTGGAGACACAATAAGCCATAGTAGCTTAGTACTAATTGAAGGCATTGCAGCAGGGGCCATGCTTACAATGATTTGTTCAGCAATGCTACCTGAAGCATCTCACTTAGCTGATAATAACCTTGTTGGCTTGTCAACATTAGCTGGATTCCTTTGTTCTATTTTGTTTAAACTTCTTGAATAAAAAAAAAAATCAATTAATTTGATATTGAAGGAGTATTTACTATGGATTGTGGTTGTGGAAGGTCACCAACGGGAAAATGTATTGGTTGGCACAGTTTAAGTGAAGATGAGTTTAAAAAGAAACTCGAGACTTATAAAAAAACAAAATCAAAGAAAACTACTTAGTTCTGCCTGATTACATTTTAATCAAAATGGAAGATTAGTCTGACCCATAAGAAATTTATCAACAGAGTGGGCGACTTGTCTACCTTCTCTTATTGCCCAAACAACTAACGATTGACCACGTCTCATATCTCCAGAAACAAATACATTGTCCAGATTAGTTTTATAGTCTTGGTCGTTTGCTTTGACATTGCCCCTTTCGTCAAGATTAACACCTGAATCAGAAATTAGGTTATCTTTAATTGGATGCACAAAGCCCATTGCAAGTAAGACTAAATCAGCCTTAATTGAAAATTCATCTGTTTTGCTTTTTTCACTTATTTCAAGTTTACCGGAGTTATTTTTCTCCCAAAATATCCTCTTAAGTTTCAAGCTTTTTACATTATTTTCTTCACCCTCGAATGTTTTCGTAGAGACACTCCATGTTCTTTCTACACCTTCTTCATGTGATGAAGAGGTTCTTAACTTTAGTGGCCAATCAGGCCATGTAAGTAGTTTATCCTCTTTAACGGGAGGTTTTTCAAGAATTTCTAGTTGTGTAACTGACTTGGCTCCTTGTCTGTTAGAAGTTCCAATGCAATCAGAGCCTGTATCACCACCGCCTATTACAACAACATGCTTACCTTTTGCTGATATTAGGTTTTTACTTTCAATTTTATCACCCTCGCAAAGCTTATTTTGTCTTGTTAGAAAATCCATGGCAAAATGAATACCATTCATCTCTCTTCCTGGAATATTTAAATCCCTAGGATGCTCTGATCCGCAAGCTAAAACAATTGCGTCGTACATTTTGTTCAGAGAATCGAAGCTTTTATTTTTGCCAATTTGTACATTGCATTCGAAAGAAACACCCTCTTGCTGCATCTGCTCCACCCTTTTATCGATATAGTGTTTCTCCATTTTAAAATTAGGAATTCCGTATCTAAGTAAACCGCCTACTCTGTCATTTTTTTCAAAAACTGTAACACTGTGTCCGGCTCTTGCGAGCTGCTGTGCACAAGAGAGCCCCGCTGGGCCTGAGCCAATTACAGCAATTTTTTTTCCAGTTTTTGTCTTTACTTTTTGAGGAACAATCCAACCTTTTTCATAAGCCTTATCAATTATTGATCTTTCAATACTTTTTATCGTAACAGGGTTATCTTCAAGATTTAACGTGCATGCTGCCTCACAAGGAGCAGGGCAAATTCTGCCTGTAAATTCGGGGAAGTTATTTGTAGAGTGGAGAGTTTCTAATGCATTTTTCCAGTCATTTTCATACACTAGAGAGTTCCATTCAGGTATTATATTATTTACAGGGCATGAGTTGTGACAATAAGGTATCCCACAATCCATACACCTAGAAGCTTGCTTGTTTAGAACATCGTCCGACAAAGGGATTGTAAACTCTTTATAGTTTTTTACCCTTAGCTGAGGATCAACCGACTTATTTTCTACTCTATCATATTCTAAAAAACCGGTTACTTTTGCCATACATTATCTTCCTTAGTTTGGTTGCTTGCTTTATTACTTTTTGAAAGCAGAACATTTTTAAAGTCAATAGGTAATACTTTAGCAAATTTTTTTACTTCTTCATCAAAATTATCCAATATTCTTCTCGCCTTTTCAGAGTTAGTATAATTGAGATGTCTTACAAGCATCTCTTTTATTCTAAGCTCGTCATTTTCTAGAAAATAATATTTTTCGAATATCTTATCTTTATTTACTGATTGGTTAGATGATACATTGTGAACTTCAACCATACTTAAATTACATTTTTTAGCAAAGTTTTTCTCTTCATCATATACGTATGCAATTCCACCGCTCATACCCGCTCCAAAGTTAACACCGGTCTTTCCAAGAACAAGAACAATACCTCCTGTCATGTATTCACAAGAATGGTCTCCTGTCCCTTCTACAACTGCTATTGCCCCAGAGTTTCTGACAGCAAATCTTTCTCCAGCAAGTCCTGAAAAATAGCATTGACCAGAAATTGCTCCATAAAGAACTGTATTACCAACAATAATATTTTCTTCAGCCTTAAAATCCTTATTCTTAAAAGGCTTTATTGTTATAATACCTCCTGAAAGACCTTTACCAACATAATCATTTGCTTCACCAGTTAAATTTAAAGTTAGCCCCTTACTCAAAAATGTACCAAAACTTTGGCCAGCTGTTCCTTTAAGATTAACTACAATGGAGTCTTCATTTAAACCTTTAAATCCATACCTTTTCGCTACTTCTCCAGAAATTAATGCACCATAGCTTCTATCTACATTTGATATCTCTTCATCTATTTTTACACTTGATGTTTTACCATTTAGGACATCAACAGATTTTTTTATTATACCATGATCGGCTACCTTATCGACATCATGTTCTTGTTTAGACGAATTATAATTATCTTTTTGCGAGTTTGTAGGAGCTTTCCAAAGTATTTTTGACAAGTCAATATCCTTAGCTTTCCAATGATCAATTAGCTTTTGCTTACACAGTAAATCTGACCTACCAATTAAATCATTGAACTTAGCAATTCCTAACTGACTCATTATTTGTCTAACATCTTCTGCGACTAGAAAGAAAAAGTTTATTACATTCTCTGGTGTTCCCTTAAATTTTTCCCTAAGCTCTTTATTTTGGGTTGCGATACCTACTGGGCAAGTATTTAAGTGACATTTCCTCATCATTATACAACCAATAGAAATTAATGGGGCTGTTGAAAATCCAAATTCATCTGCACCAAGTAAAGCTCCAATTATTACATCTCTCCCTGTTTTCAGCCCTCCATCTACTTGAAGAGAAATTCTGTTTCGCAGCTTGTTCAAAACTAGTGTTTGATGTGTTTCAGCAAGACCGAGCTCCCATGGAGTTCCAGCATTTTTTATGGATGTAAGAGGTGAAGCACCAGTTCCTCCATCATAACCAGAAATTGTTATATGGTCGGCTTTGCATTTTGTAACACCTGCGGCGACAACACCAACCCCGAATTCAGAGACTAGTTTTACACTTATTCTAGCAATTGGGTTAACGTTTTTAAGATCAAAAATCAACTGTGCTAAATCCTCAATAGAGTAGATATCATGATGAGGTGGAGGAGATATCAATCCAACTCCAGGTGTGGAATGCCTTACTGCAGCAATTTTATCATCAACTTTATGGCCAGGAAGCTGGCCACCCTCTCCCGGCTTAGCTCCTTGACTTATCTTAATTTGAATGTCATTTGCATTTACAAGATATTCATTGGTAACGCCAAACCTACCAGAAGCTACTTGTTTTATAGCACTTCTCATAGAATCACCATTTTCTAATGTTTTAAATCTTTCTGTTTCTTCTCCACCTTCTCCAGTATTTGATTTTCCACCAATTCTATTCATAGCCAGAGCAAGTGTGGTATGGGCCTCCTTTGAAATAGAACCAAACGACATAGCGCCAGTGACAAACCTTTTTACTATATTCTCAACTGGTTCAACCTCATCAATATTTATACTCTTAGTTTTCTTAAAATCGAAGAGGCTCCTTATAGAATACATCGACTTGTTATGATTATTTATTTCTTTAGAAAATTGATTGAAAGATTCTTTCGAATTTATTCTAACAGCTTTCTGAAGGTTTGTAATCGAAGATGGAGACCATGCATGCTTTTCACCGTTAATTCTAAATGAATACTCTCCACCAACATCTAAATCATTTTTCTTCTCACCCATTTGAAATATCTTATTATACCTATTTAATGTCTCGCCTTGTATCTGTTTTAGATCAATACCTCCAATAAGGGAGGCAGTTCCTGGAAAATATTTAGAGATAACTTTTTCTGAAATTCCGATAGCATCAAAGATTTGTGCACCACAATAAGATTTAACTGTTGATATTCCCATTTTAGACATAATTTTAAGAATTGCTTTGCCTGCAGCCTTTTTAAATTTGATAACTGAATCTTTAACATCAGATTTCTGGACCAGACTTATTATTGTATCAATTACCAAATAAGGGTTAACCGCCTCAGCACCATATCCTATTAGAACTGCTAAATGATGGAGTTCTCTTGCTTCTCCAGTTTCTAATATCAAGCTAACTTTCATTCGCAACCCTTCCCTTATGAGGAAATGGTGAACAGTGGATATAGCTAAAAGGGCCGGTATTGGGGCATTTACTCTTGAAATATTTCTATCCGATAGAATAATAATATTTTTACCTTCAGAGACCATTAATTTAGCCTCATGACATATTCTATCCAAAGCATCTTCAAGTTCAGTTCCCTTTGAAGAATTTTTAAATAAAATATCAATCGAACCGGATTTTAGTTTTCCACCAGTTGATTTTTCAAGGTTCTTTATGGAAAACAACTCTTGATTACCGATTACTGGGTGATCTAACTCCAGCCTAAAATTTTTATTCTGTTCAGGAGTTGAGAACAAATTAGGCTTACTTCCAAGTGTAACGTCAAGAGACATTACGAGTTCTTCCCTTATAGGATCAATGGGGGGGTTAGTGACTTGAGCAAAACATTGTTTGAAATAACTATATAGAAGTTTTGGTTTTGAAGATAAAAGTGATATTGGTGTATCCGTTCCCATTGAACCAATTGGTTCTGCTCCAGATTTAATGATTGGTTCAATAAAAAAAGATAAATCTTCCTTTGTATATCCAAAAGCTACCTGATGTTCTTTAACTTCATCTATATCTATCGATGAAGTTTTTTCTTCATTAACGAGCTCGTCAAGAATGATTCGGTTTTTCTTTAAATGGGACTCAAAATCATACTTTTCAGAAAACTTTTTCTTTAAATCTTTATTACCAGTGACCTTTTTCTCTACTAAATCAATTAAAAAAATTTTACCGGGTTCTAGCCTTGAACGCTTTATAACTCTTGACTGATCAATATCCAGTACTCCCATCTCAGATGAAAGTAAAATCATACCATCGTCCATTTCTAAATAACGAGATGGTCTAAGTCCATTTCTATCCAAAATACCACCTATTTTTTTTCCATCTGTGAAGCACATAGCAGCCGGCCCGTCCCACGGCTCAACATAGTTTGAATAATATTTATAAAAAGATTTAACTTGTGGTGAATTGAATTTATTCTTTTCCCATGCCTCGGGCATCATTAGCATCATCGCTTGCTCTATATCATATCCTCCAATTATCAGATACTCTAAGGCATTATCGAATGCTGCTGAGTCCGAGACACCCTCAAAGATAAGTGGGTTAATATCCTTAAATTCTCTTGAAAAAAGTCTTGATTCTGAAATTCTGGCTCTTGCATTCATCCAGTTAATGTTACCTCTCAGTGTATTAATCTCACCATTATGACACAAAAATCTGAAAGGCTGAGCGAGCTCCCAACTAGGAAAGGTATTAGTAGAAAATCTTTGGTGAACAATAGCTAAAGATGAAATAAAAAGCTCATCATTAAGGTCAATGTAAAATTCCTTCAAACTATCAGACATTATCATACCCTTATAGGTAACTACCCTAGGTGATAATGATGAAACATAGAAATAAAATGACTTTAATTCAATTTCCATGTGCCTTCTTGATAAAAATAATTTGGATTCAAATTCGTTGATGGTCTTTGTTCCAATTCTTTGTTTAACAAAAATTTGAACAATTGACGGTTCATTACCTTTTATCGAATGTCCCAAAACATCACAATTTACCGGAACGTTTCGAATGTGAAGAATCTCAAGCCCAAATTTTTCTAAGTATTTTTCTATTACACTTAAACAGTGTTTGTTCTCATCTGGATTTTGTGGCAAGAAAAACATACCGACCGCATAATCGTCAGGCCTAGGTAAAATTATATTGCTTTTGGATAATTCTTTTTGAAAAAATTGATGAGGAATCTGAGTTAAAATTCCTACTCCATCACCTGCTTTTGGATCAGCGCTTACTGCTCCTCGGTGGGTTAAATTACACAATATTTGCAATGCGTTGTTAATGATATCTCTTGAAGATATATCATACTTGTTGGCAACAAAACCTATCCCACAGGAATCTTTTTCATTACTTGGATCGTAAAGGCCTTTTTTTTTAATTTTTCTTAACATTCTCATGTATATATCTAAGACTTAAAGCCTTATTTATCAATACAATATTTATTCAAAATATCACTCAATTAGTAAATTTTTCTCATAAAATATCTCACCCATTGTAGCTGAGTCAGATTTTTCCTCTCTAACGTACTTTACCAATCCATAATCTTCAGCTAGCCACAATTTAGTATGAACAGATATGTCTATATTACCAAGAGGAGGACCAGGATTATAGCTTGTTTTACCTTCACCTTCAATTTTTAAACATTTAATTTTTCTTCCTGCTTTTAATCTCACGTATTCTTCCCCAATAATTTGGTTAGTCATTGTCAAAGGTAAATTTGTATTGAATATTCTATCGTACCCAAGTTTCATTTGTAAAGTAGTTTTATCCTGCTCTTTCCACTGATAACCTTGCTCTATCGGAAAGGGTAAATACATTTTTTTATCAATTTTAGAAGATTCATTATTATTTAAAGTTGTATAGTGTGTTGCGTAAATTTTTATTCCCTCATTTTGCAACTCATAACTAATCAACTGTCCATCATTTTTTAGTAAAACTATTTTATTATTTTCCTCAAGAACGTGATAACTTTGCCTAAGTTTTTTAACCTTATTATCCTTATCTCTAAATATCACCTCATAAAAGACTGTTTCGTTTATTTGTTCTGGAAGATATTTTTTTTTATTACAAGAATTCAAAAAAAAAATAGACAATAGAACAACATTAACTATCAATTTCTTTGATTTCATTACTTCGTTTCCTCCTTAACAAATGGTGCTAAATTCAACTTTTTTTCTATTGCATTACAAAGCATTTGGCCAATCATGATATGCATCTCCTGTATTCTTGATGTATTATGTGCTGGTATAGATATGATCTCATCACAAATTTTTACAAATACTTTTGAGTTTTTTCCCGTAAAAATTATACATTTCATTTTTTTCTTTTTGGCAATCTTAAGTCCCTCAATTACATTTAAGCTTTTGCCAGAAGTGGAAATTCCAATCGCAACATCTCCCTCGCTGCCTAACGCTTCAATTTGTCTTGAAAATATTTTCTCAAAACCCAAGTCGTTTCCAATTGCTGTTAATGCTGAAGTGTCCGTTACCAAGGACAATGCAGGAATTGCCAATCTGTTTTTAGAAAATCTTACTGTCAATTCAGTGGCGAGATGTTGAGAATCAGAGGCACTTCCTCCATTACCAAAAAAAAATAGCTTTTTATTTTTCTTTAAAGCTTTTACACAAATTTCAACTAAATTTATAAAGTTATTTTCTAACTCTTCTTTTGTTCTTTGCAATATGAGGTCATGCTCGTCAAACTGACTATGAAAAAAATTTTTTATTTCCTTACTCATGTCTTATCTCCTATCTGGCGATCTCATCTGGACTCGAACCAGAAACTAATCCTTAGGAGGGACTTGTTATATCCAGTTTAACTATGAGACCTCTTCAAAATTAAAATGGTATTTGATACTTAAGTACTAATGTTTCTGAACCTGGGTTTCTGTAACCACTATCAGCGTTTGAAATATGAAAAATACCAAAGCCTAATCTAACATTATTTTTAAATCTATAAAAAGCATCAATACCTATATAGAATTCTAGTGGATTTCCTGCCTTTACTTCACGTCCATCCTTATAAAATCCGCACGCTAGGGCTGGAGTTAATATGAAGTTTTTCTTTTTTCCATAGTAACCATCAATTCCAAACCCTCCGTATGCATAGTAAGTATACTGATTTGTACCTAAAAATCCCACAAAAGGTTTTATAACCGAAAAGAGTTTTCGTCCTGAATGAATCTCGAAATTAATCATTTGAGATTGTTCTTTATGAGGAGGTGTTCCGTCTTCCATAAAATTGAACTGACCAATTCCCAATGAAATTCTTCGAGAGTCTTTTGCATTAGTTAAACCACCGACTAATATCATGCATAAAAATTTTAAAAATATTAACTTATTTAAATATCTCATTATTTTAAAAAGGTATATGGTATTTAAGAACCACTTGTTCAGAACCAGGATTCCTATAGCCTATTCCTGCGTTTGATATGTGATAAGCACCAACTCCTACTCTCATATTATTTTTAAATTTATAACTCAAATCTGCACCACTTTTAAACTCTAAGGCATGACCTAATCTTATTTGGTCTCCATCTTCATAATAACCAGCAGCTAAACTGGGAGATAATAAAATACACTTACATTTGAGAAAATACAAGTCTGTTGTCAATCCAAAGTAAGCATAGTAGGCAGATTTATCTGTTCCCAGAAACCCTATCAAAGGTCTGATAAAACTCTTTTTGCTTTTTTTAAGATGAAGTTCAAAGTTATACATAATTGATGAATCATTAAACCCATCGCTTCCGTGTTCCATAAAATTATAGATACCGCCTCCAACAACAATACGCGGCTTATTGTCATATGACATAGCTTTTTTGCTAATTAGCATAACAATTAAAATAAATAAAAATCTTAAACAATATATTTTCATTTTTTTTCTTAACAAACGATGTCTAACAAATTAACATTTTAAAATGAAAATTGAAAATGAATATTGTTTAAGAATTTTTATTGTGATTATTTTTCTTATCTCAAGTTGCCAAATTAATCCAGCAACAGGAAATAAGGAGATAAGCCTTATGTCAACTAAAGAGGAAGACATAATTGGTAAACAAGAACATGATAAAATAATAAAAGAATATGGAATTTATGATGATGATATTTTGGATAATTATATAAATAGTTTGGGAAACTTTCTAGTAAGTACTTCTGAGTTATCAAATAAAAAATTTACATTTACAATTCTCGATACTCCAATTGTTAATGCATTTGCTCTTCCAGGTGGATACATATATCTTACTAGAGGACTATTAGCTCTCTGTGACAACGAGGCTCAACTAGCTGGTGTAATTTCTCATGAGATTGGTCATGTAACAGCAAGACATAGTGCACGAAGATATACAAAAACTATTGGCACTAATTTGATCCTTAATATTTTAAATACACTAACTAAAAATCAAATTACTAGCAATCTTCTTGGACAAACAGCTGGGTTATATTTATTATCATACTCAAGAACTCAAGAATATGAAGCTGACAAATTGGCATTGAGGTACATGA
>Ga0315330_10003963_pt1 | contig 10131 bp, 5 predicted proteins | sample M140m34915metaG_FD_203453 | JGI IMG/M metagenome (GOLD analysis project Ga0315330, IMG submission 203453) | Ammonia-oxidizing marine archaeal communities from Monterey Bay, California, United States - M1 40m 34915 | ecosystem: Environmental > Aquatic > Marine > Intertidal zone | place: USA... | reverse complement strand
TGGCCAGGGGCGCGCAGAACATCTACCTGAAGGCGCTCAACCCGGCGAAGCTCAACATGCTCGTGGCCATCTGCGCGCAGCACAACGCGGTGGGGCAGGCGGGCATCGTCTTCGCCAACCACCTCCTCGTGGCCAAGGTGGCCAAGCGGTACCTGGGCGACCGGTGGGAGGTGCTCTCGGGTGGCGCGCCGCACGGCGAGGACGAGCAGCACACGCCCGAGCGGAACAACGGCATCGTGAAGCGCTTCAACGCGGGCGAGCTTGACGGCCTGATCTGCACCGCGGTGGGCGAGAGCTCGATGGACGTGCACCTGCAGACCTTCTGCTTCGTGTGCGTCCTGGACGCCGACGGCGGCATCGCGAGCGCCGCGCAGCGGCTGGGGCGCGTCGCGCGCAACGCGCGCATCAAGGCGGAGCCGGGCGAGAGCGACGAGCAGCTCGCGAAGCGCCGCCTGGCGCAGCAGAAGGAGGCGGTGTACTACGACCTGCTCACGAAGAACACCGCCGACATTGAGGCGGCCGCGACGCGCCAGCTGCTCTTCACGGCCGAGGGGTACACGCACGAGCAGGAGCTGTCGTACGACGCGTGGATGGGCATGGCCGCGCGGGCGGGCGTCCGGCTGCCGCACGTAAACGGCCTGGCCGACGACCTGCGCCTGCTCAAGGAGGTCCTCATGTACAGCACGCTCAAGGAGGTGGCCGCGGAGGCCAGCGCGGCCGCCGCCGCGCACAGCGCGCCGGCGCGCGCCCAGGTCAAGAACCGCCAGCAGGCGGCGACGCAGTCGACAAACAAGCTCATGCGCGATCGCGCCGCCAGGCAGGCCGACACGGCCAAGGCGAAGCTCAAGGAGCAGCTGGTCGGCTCAAAGATCATCAAGCGCGAGCACATCCGCAAGCAGCCGATGGACGCGGCCACGCGGGCCGTCTTCCGTTCGCTTCGCCTGAGCACGGGCGTGCTGCGGGAGGCGGGCATCTTTGAGGACCTGGCGCTCGCCTCGAGCGACGACGACGACGACTGACTCGACAATGCGGCCCGAATTGTCAACGGGCCAAAGTGGTCAACAAAAGTATGCACGATCTCCCAACCGAGATCGGTTTGCTCGGCCAACTTGTTGACCGGCCGGAGGAAGGGCAAGCGGTCAACAAAATATTAATTTATTAGATTCTAAATAATCCGGTCAACAAGTCGGTCGCTCGTCCGGGACGGGGAAGGCCACGGGTGGCAGCGCGGCGTGGTCCGCGCGCACGGGTGGCCGCGGCAGGCCGGGCGGCGGTGGGGGCGGCGCCACGCCATTGGCGTCGTGCGTCTCGACCAGCCGCTGGTACGCGCGCAGCTTGGCAAGCTGCTCCGGCGCCACCTGGTAGTTGCCCTTGCTGTCGAGCGGCACGCACGCGCTCAGGATGCGCCGCGTCTGGCGCCAGGTGTTGTCGCCGTCGACAAAGTTGGAGAAGTCCTCGTCGGCGGCCGCCTTGGCCAGCCGCTCGCGCTTGTCGTCGTGCAGCCGCAGCTTGGCCGACGTGACCGAGCGCCGCGCGGCGAACTGCACGATCTCGACCGGCCGCGTCTGCCCGATGCGGTAGACGCGCCCAAAGGCCTGGTCGACCGTCGCGGCGTTCCACGGCAGCGAGCCGACGGAGAGCAGCACCTCGCAGCCCGGGCACAGCGTGATGCCGATGCTGCCGGCGCTCGAGAGCAGGAGCACGCCCTTTTCGCACTCCAGGAACCGCTTGACCGTCGCGCCGCGCTGCTTGGCGCTCAGCCGCCCGTCAAACAGGAAGAGGGCGCCGACGGCCTGCCCCTCCAGGTACCGCTGCAGGATCTGCAGCTGCGTGGTCGACTCGCAGAACACCGCGATCCGCGCGTGCCCCGCCGCCTGCCGCGAGGCGATCACGCGCGCGATGAGCCGCATCGTCTGGCTGGGCTCGGCCACCGCCTTCGCGAAGAGCGAGGGGTCGCCCTTGAACGCCTCGGCGCCGTGCGCGCCGAGCACCGCCGAGAACTCAAAGTTGCCGAGCGCCACGATCGCGGCGAAGGCCGCGCGCTGCTCCTCGCCCCACTGCGCGCCGCTCGCGGCGGCGGCGGCGGCGGCGGCCGCCGCCGCGAGCGGCGCGCCCGCGGCGGCGGCGACGGAGGCGACGAGCCGCTGCGCCGACGCGAGCACGCCGTTGTGGCTTGCAATCGCCTGCGCGTCCGTTGTGCCGTCGGGCCGGAGGCCCACAAAGGGGTCGTACTCCAGCAGCAGGCGCTTCCGGTCGGGCAGGTCCAGGAAGCTCGCGTCGACGCGGTCAACCAGGTGCTGGTGGAACTCGGCGACGGCCGCGCGCTTGAGCGAGCGGTCCGCGCCGTCCTTGGCCACAAAGAAGTGGCGCTGCCGCTGCAGCCACTCGGGCTGCGCGTCAAGCGCCTTGGCCAGGTGCGCGATCTGCGAGGGCTTGCTAGTGACGGGCGTGCCCGTCAGCCCGAGCTTGTACACGGCAACGTGCGTGAACATGCCCACTACGTGCCCCGCGATCGTCGTCGGGTTGGAGACGCGGTGGAGCTCGTCAACGATCGCGAGGCCAAACGGCGACGGCCGCTGCTGGAGCAGCCGGAAGAGCGGGTGCACGGGCGGCAGCTCGCCCTTGAGCTCCTCCAGCCGCTTGGTGTCGGTGGGCGCGACGCCGTGCTTGAACCGCTGCATGCGCGGCTTGCGCAGGTCCTCGGGCGCGCTGCCGATGTGGGCGAACGTTTTGAACGCGGCGACGAGCGCCTCGGGGGTGGTCAGGATGACGCGCGCGTGCGCGATGGCCGCCTCGTTGAGCGCCGCCTGCTTGGCCGCCCGGAGCACGCGGTCGCCGAGCGTGGTCCACGCCTGCAGCGTCTCGTGCCAGACGTCGAGCACGCTCACGGGCACCACGATCAGCGTCTTCGTCTCGTCCCGGTACGGGTTGTTCGCGTGCACGGCCGCCAGCGTCAGGATGGCCGTGATCGTCTTGCCCGAGCCAACCTCGTGGATGGCGAGCAGGGAGGCCTTGCGCTGCGCCCACGGCACCTGTCGCGCCTGGCGCACCAGGCGCTGCGTCGCGATCACCTGGTGCGTGTACAGCGTGCGCCGGCGGCCGTGCGCGTCGCGCAGCTTCAGGATGCCGTGGCCCGAGCCGTTCTCAACCGAGCACACGTGCTTGCTGTACTTGCGCACGGCCTCGCGCAGCTCGCGCTTGGCGCCATCGTTCAGGCTCGCAAAGCGCGGCTGCTTCACCATCGCTGACCGGCGCCCACCCTCCCCTCCCTGCCAGTTGCAAATCGAGCCGTGGGCGGCGTTAGCGCACGCGGCGCAGTTTGCAACTTGTGGGGCCCGTTTGCCGCCGAGCACGCGCGGCCATGGCGCCCAAGGTGTGGCGGGGCCTGGCCGAGCTGCACGCGCTGGCGGACGCCGAGGTCGAGCAGCTCATGGGCTGCCGCGTCGTGCGCATCAACGAGACGCGGCAGGCGGCGCTGGTCGCCGCGCAGCTGCGCGAGGCCCACGAGGCGGGCGACGCCGGCCGGCTGGCCGGCCTGCTGTGCACGATGGCGCGCGCTGAGATCGCCGAGGGCGTCGCCACCAGGCCGTTTGAGGAGACGACGCTGCGCGTCGCGCTGGGCTGCGAGGAAAGCAGCTCCGCCGCGATGGCGTCGTGCGTGCGCCTGGCGCGCCTGCTGGCGTGCAAGCTGGACGCGGTGAACCGGCTCGCGCACATAACAGACGATGCGTGTCCTTTAGAGTGTGCAAGCTAACACGTAGCAAGGGCGCGCCAATGGCGGACCCCAAGACGTCGCGCCCCCCCCTGTTCTACTTGTACCTTATTCGCAACCGCGAGGACGCATCGGTGGACGCGTCGGCGGGCGCCCGCGTGCCCGAACCCTACCGCCTGAGCGAAAGGCAGTACGAGTTCCTGCTTGATGCGATCGCGGAGGAGGAGCAAACGGTGACTCCAGGGCACGCGGCCGGCCTTGACGAGTCAGCGGCCGCACAGAGCGCCCAAGAATCAAAGTCCGGCCAGGAGGACAAGCGAAAGGAGGCCGTTGAGGCGATCGCCAGGCACATGGAGATGACCGCGAACATCGAGAACCGCCACGGCTTGCGCGAGCTCTACTGCGCAAACGTGCAGCGTCACTCGAGCCAGGAGCGAAAGGCGGTGGGGGAGCACATCTACAACGCCTTTGCGGAGGTTGAGCGCGCGGTTTACCCGCAATGGTACGACGACTCTCCCCTCACAGGCCTGGCCGGCGAGGACCCGCCGGAGGTCGACTCCTCGGCGACGGCGTACAACTTTGACTTCATGGATCCAAACGGCGACGACGACGACGAAGACTGGCCCACCTTTGCGGGCCAAGCGGATGACGACGCCAGCGGTGCGCAGTACTTTGCCAACAAGTGGAGCATCGCGCAGCTGGAGGACCTGCGCAAGGCGACGATCAAGTGGTACTACCTCAACTACGGGTCAGAGACGCTGGACGAGGATGAGCAAGTGCGGCGCGAGAACAACAAGATGGAGCGGATCATGACGGCGCTCGAGGACCGCGAGACGTGGGTCAGGGAGGACGACGACTTTGCGCCGCTCATGGGGCCGCGCAACGAGTGGCGGTCGCACTACCGCAGGGCCATTGAGAAGCGGTGGGAGAAGGAGGAGCAGTGGAAACAAGACTGGCAAGACGGCGCGGACCAGGAGACGCGGCGGGAGGCGGCCCTCAAAGACCCCGACCATTACGAGCGTTACCTCACGAGCGACGAGGACCTGGAGTGGTGGGAGACGAAGACGCGCCACGGCCCCGCCAACGACGTGTTCGTGTGGCGGCTCGTGGTCGTGCACCTGCGCGCGCTGCGCGTGATGGGCGTGCCGCACTACATCCCCGTGACCGACTGCTTTGACATGGACACGCTTGTCGACAACGTGGCGCACCTGATCAAGTACCGGCGATGCATCAAGTGGGCCAAGAGCATGTACCAGACGGCCGGTGTGGGGTCGCTTTTTGACCAGTGCCGCGCGGGGCTGCTCAACCTGCCCTTTGCGCACGAGCACCAGGACCAGTCCAACACGGAGATGGGCATCGCGCGGCGCATAATCCGGCAGGCGCACGTGGCCAACTATGTGCAGTACATGTACAGGCCGCACAGCACGGACCAGCCGGACGTTGACTACAAGGCGCGGGAGACGGACGTGCGCGGCTGGTCACACAACCGGCAACCGCGCGGAAACGACCACACCTACCGCACCGACAAGTACCTGACCAACCCACCCATGGCGCCGATCATGTGCACGGCGCCGCCGCGCATGGGCAAGTCGGCGCTGTCGATGCTCATGGCGTCCTTCGCCGTGAAGATGGGCGGGACCGTGCACTACGGCGTCGCGCCCAACAAGCTCATCCCGGAGGCCGACACCCAAGCGAAGATCGCGGAGCTCAACTGGGTGCACAAGGGAGGGATGCTGCCGGGCGAGATCCGCGTCTACTCGCACGACGACGCCGTGAGCGTCCGAGCTACGAACAAGCAGCTGCAGTCCACGGCCAACCGGCTCACTGGCTGGACGCTGCACATTCGCGACGAGGCGCAGTACCTGGTCCGGGCGGCGAAGGGTGACCCCAACAACCGCAACCAGGGCGGGAAGAGGCGGGTCGACCTGAACGAGGAGCTTGAGAACAGCTTCCCGCTCTTCTATGGCCTCAACATGTGCGTGTCGGCCACCCTCATGCCCGTGATGTGCCTCGGGCCGATGGTGGGCAACGACGAGTCGATCCGCGACCTGCTGGACCAGGTGCTGGAAGGCGGCGTGCGCAAGCCGCCCCTCCCCGGCGGCGCGCCGCCGCAACCGGAACCGATTGACGAGATGCAGATGCCGCACTGGCAGCAGTGCGTCGTGCTGCAGCCCTGGAGCTTCCCCACCGGCCCCAACTTTCTGGTGCCGCCGAGGAGCGTCTACCCCACCGACTACCCGAGCGAGGACGAGGACTACCTCCCTTCGGACAAGTGGTACGAGGACTACTACGACCCGGTGGACGAACGCGGCCAGAAGCTGATACCAGCGCGGACGACCAATTACTACGGCACTTGGTTCTACGTGGAGGAGGCCTGGGACTGGGACAAGAACCGCGCCATGCTGCTGGAGGCGTCCGATGCGGGCGTGCTGATCGACAGCACGCTTGAGCAGGTCAGGAAGGAGAACAAGAGTTGGGTGGACACCATGTTGGGCAAGGGCAAGGGCGGAACGAAGCACTTCAGCCCGCTGGCGGCCTTTGGTGAGTACCTGAAGAACTTCAACAAGCACAACACGACGTATTGGGACGAGCGCCAGGGCCAGCGCAGGGCCGACGCCGCGCCGCGCGTCGCCAACTGGCCCATCGAGTGCCTCACCCCGGACGCCGCGCGCCTCGCGTACCACGCGCAGCAGTGGCTGAACGAGTCGCCGCGCGAGTTCCGGACGGACACCGAGCACAAGTACCTCCACCCGATGCTCATCTCGGCGCCCCATAAGCACAAGGGCGGCAAGAACGGCCGCCTGGAGTGGGCCGCGCTCCTGTGCAAACTGGCGTGGCTCCGCATGCACAAGGACTACGTGGGGCACCTGATGCCGCTCGACATTACGCCGGACGACCTCGCGAAGCGGTACGGGCTCACCGTGCTGATCTACGCGTCGGACAAGACGCCGAGGTCGTACGAGTACGTGATCGCGCGGCCGGAGGACATCCACATACCAGCCGACAGCAAGCGGGTGATCGCGATCACGTTCGACCCACGGCTGCCCGAGAACCGCTTCGCCAACTACCGCTTCACGGACCCCGGCCTGACCGGCGAGAACAGGGGCCGGCTCCTGCCGAGCCTCTTCGTCCCGACGCTCACGCCGGCACACGTCTCCAGCTACCGGGACGCGTACGACAGCAGCAACGATGGGGTGAACGCGTACGACTACGTCAGGGACAGAGTCAGGGCGCGGCTGTACCGATTCGACATGACGCGGTGCTACCGCCGCTGCGGCCAGGCGGCCGCCGCCGCCGCCGGCGGCGCCGGGCCCAGCAGCGGCCCCGCCGGCGGCGGCGCCGGGCCCAGCAGCGGCCCCAACGACGACGACGACCCGAGCGAAAGCGACGAGGACGAGGAGGAGTACGAGGACGAGGAACCGGCCCAGGACGAGGACGAGGACGAGAACGAGGATTCGGACTCGGGCGATGATGGCGGCTGGCTGCACCGAACGATGCGGCCGGAGCAGTTGAACCGGAACAGCATGAACGCTGGCGGTCGCGGCTGGGGACCGCAGGGCGTGCCCCTCCAAGCGTCGTCGGCTTCGGCGACGTTTGACGACTGGAACGTCGTCGTCTACGACGACGATCGTGACCGCGACGCCGACGAGGCCGACGACCTGCTTGTGGACGACTGCGCGCCGGTCGGCCCCAACGGCGACCCCGACGACGGCCCGAACGCCCCGCCCGCGATAACCGACCTCAACGGCATCGCGCTGCGCCTGTGCGTGACCGGGTTTGGCGACGCGCAAGAGGCCACGAAGGCGTCGCTCACCAAGTGCAACATCGTCAAGATCGCGGCGATCGGCTACCAGATGTTTGGCGCGGGCCTCACGCTGCAGGCCACCATTGGCTTGCCGGGCGAGCAGCCGCCCGAGAAGCACATGTTCGTGCCCATGTTTATGAGCATCGCGCCGAACCAGGTGAACGACCGGCGCGACCTGTCGCTGCTGTACCAGCTCATCGGCCGCGGCTTCGTTGACATGAAAGACGAGCAGCTTCCAAAGGAGTGGAAGCTCAACCTGCTCGCGACGGCGAACACGCGCAATCTGTGCAAGCTCTACGGCAACGTCGAGCTGCTCCTCAGCCAGGTGGAGAACGAGAGCCTGGAGGGCCGCAAGATGACGCTGGGCGCGCTGCTCCGCGCCATCAAGCTGCCGACGGGCACGCGGCCCTACGAGGCGGTCTACAATTACGCGCTCAGGGGCAAGGACGACCAGAAGGTCATGAAGAACATGCTTGAGTGCCTGGGCATCCAAGACCGGGACGACGACGAGGACATGGAGAGGGACGAGATTTTGAGACTGGACAGGCCGTTCCACAACGTGCGCGATTGCCTCACCGGGCGGTGCCTCACCGGGCGGTACGCGCCCGACCTGTATCCGGTCGTCGACTCGGCCGAGGAGCAGCAAGAATTGTCGGACGAGCTGTTCTACAGAGGGCGGCGCATTGTCGACCATGCCACGATGCAGATCCTCTCCCCCAACCCGGACGATTGCTACCAGTTTCCGCACACGTCGCGCGACTTGCCGGTGTGGCGGGACTCGGTCCTCCGCGCGGACGCGCGGGCTCGGGATTTGGTGTAGTGGTCAGCGTGGCGACGATCCGGCTCGACAAGCGGGCCACTTGTTGACCGGATAATTTAGAATCTAATTAATTAGAAATTTGTTGACCGCTTGGCCTTCCTCCGGCTGGTCAACAAGTGCGTGAAGCAAACCGATCTCCGCCTCGAGATCGGATTATTAATGACGGTCTCAGGAAAAGTAGGGGACCCGATATTCGGCGCTGCGGCGTAAACGCCGCGTGAGGGACAAAGGGACAATCAGCCAACCCTTTGCCGCACTTGGAAGTGGCAAGACCGGGAATACCGGGTCCCCTACTTTTACGACCAGGGGGCCTAACATTCCTGCGCGTTCCACACTCGCGAGCTCGACAACCGCGCTGCCTCGCTAGGGGGGTGGCGCGCGCGCCCCCGCGTGCCGCCAAGAGGATATACGCGCGCGCATGGCGCTCTCGGTCTGCGAGCGCATCCTGCAGCGCGCCAAGGCGTTTGACGAGAGCGCCAGGATCGCGTCCGTGTCGCGGCGCGACGCGGACGACGGCATCCTGGTGCGCCTCGCGACCAGCGCGGGGTCGGGCGGGTTGGTGAAGGCGCTGCGCGACGCGTGCCCGCTCGCAAGCGTCTGCCTGGTTGAAAACCAGGCGTGCGGGCGCACGGAGGCGCAGGTCCTGCTGCCGAGCGAGGCCGAGCAGCGCAATATCGCCAAGGGCCTGGCCGAGCACTCCGCCTGGCAGGCGTCGCTGCGCTGGGCGGCCAACGCGCTCATGGTGCTGCTGAGCATCGCGTGCGTCCAGAAGGTGGTGGAGATAAGCAGGGGCTGACGACATAAGGGCAGGCATGGAGATCTTGTCGAGTTGCGAGGCGAACTATGACGCAACGGGCGCGGCGATCACGGCGACGGTCTTCCTCGTAGTCTTTGTGTGCTTGTTGGTGTTTGACGGCGTGTTGACCGCGTTGGGTCTCAGGGGCGCGATCTTGCCCGGCGTGCCGTTTCTTAGGTCTGGCGTAAAAACATAGCTCAAAGATTTCTTGGTCTGGTCTCTCGCCCCACGGGCGGCACTCGCGCGAGCGCGGGTGCCGCCGCCCCACGCGCACCCGCAGGGTGGTGCTGCACGGACCCTGGGGGGCTCGCCCGCACCCATTGACTGATTCATAAGCTGTCACGCTAGGGCCCATGAGTAAGGTGACACGCGGGAGGCTGCGCGCGCGGGCACCCGCCGGGTGCGTCGGCGCGGTGCCGTTTGCATGCCCCTGGCGCTTCTCGCTTTTGTAGCGGCATCCACTGGGTCGGATGTCGTGAACGCCTCCCATAGACGCCTCGTCGGCCAGGACCTGCACTACGTCTCCGACCAGTGCGAGGGCAACGGTGGCCTCCAGGCGGCCGGCCAGGGGACCTGCACGGAGCACATCGACGACTGGCAGCTCAACGTGGGCAACCGGCCGAGTGGGCACATTGTCACCAGCTACAGGATTGCAACGCGCTGTTGCTCCGGATCCGGCAACACCTTTGCGTGCTCCTCGAGTGGGCCCAGCGGCTGCTACGGAACGAGCAACACGCGCGATGAGGCGGAGGATGCGTGCGCGGCCGACGGCCGACGGCTGTGCACCATCGCCGAGCTTCGAACGGATGTGGCCAATGGGGGCTGCTGCGGCTCGGGGTGCAGCTACGACAACTACTTCATCTGGAGCTCGGAGGTGTGCGGCACCTACCCGCTCGCCGATCTGGTCAGCGAGGCCGGCCTGGCGTGCCCGCTGTTGGGCCCGCACGCCAACAAGTACGTGGCCATCGACGGCAACCGGTGCGTGGGCGGCGACAGCA
>Ga0315330_10003959_pt1 | contig 10142 bp, 10 predicted proteins | sample M140m34915metaG_FD_203453 | JGI IMG/M metagenome (GOLD analysis project Ga0315330, IMG submission 203453) | Ammonia-oxidizing marine archaeal communities from Monterey Bay, California, United States - M1 40m 34915 | ecosystem: Environmental > Aquatic > Marine > Intertidal zone | place: USA... | reverse complement strand
TCGCGTTGCCATCCATGCGATCTATTTTTTCCGGCGGCGTCTCCGTCTGCCCGTAGGCGCGAACTTCTTCTGGATCTCAGCCACCGATTGGATCAATAGTTCTGCCTCCTCCATCGTGTTGTAGAAGTAGAAACTGGCTCGCGTTGTGGCTGTAATTCCTAAGGCATGATGGAGTGGCATCGTGCAGTGGTGTCCCGCGCGGACAGCGATGCCACGCTCGCTCAAAGAGTGTGCAACATCGTGGGCGTGCGCATGGCTCAGGACGAAACTGACAATGCCTGTCTTTTCACCCGATTGGGGGCCGATGACACGTACACCCTCAATTTGCCGCAATCCTTGCTCAGCATGTTTGGCGAGTTTCTTTTCGTGCTCTTCGATCTTTTCCAGCCCGATCTCACCGAGGTACTCCACTGCTGCCTCTAAGCCGATGGCTTCGGCAATCGGCGGCGTGCCCGCTTCAAATTTATCGGGTAAGGCCGCTGACTCGAAACCTTCAGTCGTTACGCGGCTGATCATACCACCACCCCCGAGAAACGGCGGCATCTCGTCTAGCAATTTCTCCTTGCCGTGCAGTACGCCGATACCCGTGGGCCCGCAAACCTTGTGGCCGCTGAAAACAAGGAAGTCCGCATTCCACGTTTGTACGTTCAGTGGTTGATGAGGAGCTGCCTGTGCAGCGTCGACCAAAACCGTGCTTCCCTGCTGGTGGGCCAAGGCAGTCCACTCTGCGACAGGAAAGGAAGTGCCCAGCACGTTGCTGGCAGCCGTAAAGGCAAATAGTTTCGGCTGGTGACGTTCCAGAGCTTCTTGCACTGTCTCCGTTCGAAGTTGAAAGTCATCTTCTAAAGGAAGGTACTCAATCTTGAAGCCAATCTCGGTAGCAAGTTGTTGCCATGGCACAATGTTGGCATGATGCTCGGCAATCGTCAGTAACACTGTATCGCTGGAAGTGAGGCGTTGTCCGCCCCAACTGCGGGCCACTGTGTTGATGGCGGCCGTCGCCCCTGCCGTGTAGATGACCTCATGGTCGTGTTTGGCACAAATGAATTTTGCGACGCTTTTCCGAGAGCGTTCGTAGCGTTCGGTGGACTCCTCGCTAAGCGTGTGAATGCCCCGATGTACGTTCGCGTAGTAGTTCTCGTAACACTCAGAAATCGAGTTGATCACCGATTGCGGTCGCTGAGTGCTGGCCGCGTTGTCAAGAAATGCCAGCGCCGTTCCGTTGCTCACGGGACGTTTTAGGATCGGAAAGTCGTCTCGGCAGTGAGTTATGCTCGGCATCGGGCCGCAATGGTGGGTTTGGGGGGGTAATTAAATTCGCTCGCGCCGAAAGGTGACGCGAGTAGCTCTGTGTATCAACTTAGGGAGTAAAAAATCCGAAGCATCCAAGGCGCGAATCAGCGGTTTGCTGTCGTGCCGCTGAACGCAATGTCTCACCACTTCGCAAAGTGAGGGTCGTGTTGATGACTTTTGCAGTGAAGCAAAGTTGTTGGCTTCGTGGAAAGGGTTTCGTTGGCGGTCGTGAGGCGAGGCAGTCATGCCAAAATCTGCGAATTGAGGCCCGCGTTCCAGTGTGGGCCTGCCAAAACCTAAGCTGCGGCAGATTGATGACTTGCTGGTCCGGGGTGATCCGGACCAATCTGTGCGGGCTGCATCTTCGGGCGGCTGACTTTCAAGATTCCTCGCTCAGGCTGGGGCCACTGAAGCTTGGTCCTTCTGGGTCGTCCTCGTTTGGGTCGATCGGTGAGTGCACCGCGCTTTGGAGGACGCGCCACGAGAGTAGGCAGCACTTTTGACGGTTGGGCGTGAGCTTGGGACCAAATAATGCAAGCATATCCTGGGCGGAAAATTCTTGCAGTTCATCGAGTGTCTTGCCTTCAATGGTCTCGATCAGCATGGACGCGGAGGCTTGGCTGATCACACAGCCTTCACCATCGAACCAAGCCTCGGTGACCTTCCCATCGGCACTAAGCTTCAGGTCGATGTGAATTTCGTCTCCGCAGAGCGGATTATTGGCCTCGTGGGCATGAGTCGCCTCGCCGAACGGCCCGCGGTGATAGGGGTCTTCGTAGTGGTCAAGGACGTGTTCTTCGTAAATATCTTGTTCGCTGGACATCTTCATTATCGTGAAATCGAACTAACTCTCTCGGGCCGCCGGCGGCATGCTGCTAATTAAGTCTATGTTCGTTGTCAAAAATGGGCGACCCCTGCACGATCGGCACCCGCTGATTCTCTCTGGCGGCGTCTCTGTTGGACTCGACCGACCTGGGGGCTCTCTGTCTGGTCGGTTTTTTTGGGCTCGGTTCTTTGCAAATGCAAAGTTAACAGAAGGGGGGGGCTGCCTGACGGATAGTCGAGGGGGTCTGTGGATCGAGTTTAGGCGGTTGGGTTTCGTGGATTGGGCCTGTGGATGGGGCTGTGGATGGGGCTGTGGATGGGGCGGTGGATGGGGCGGTGGATGGGGCGGTGGATGGGGGAATACGGACGAAGAAGATTTGTGCAACGACGTTTAGGGCCGCTGAAAGTACAGACAAACCAGCCAATCGTGGCGTTGCCGCGTGGTTCTGTCTGACCTCGGAGGTGTTTCTCCGAGGTGACTGACCTTGTGCCGTGCTCCTGCGAATTGTTAACGGAGTAAGAAGCAAGTCATTTTTTAACCCGATCGGAGGCAAGCTCATGCCATACGGCGTTTATCTTTCGGCATCCGGTGCCCACGCCCAAAGCCATCGGATGAAGATGCTGAGCAACAATCTGGCCAACGTTGATACGCCAGGTTTCAAGCCACAGGAAACCATTCTGCAAGCAAGATTTGCGGAGTTGATCGAGGAAGGAGACGTTCCGTCGGGTTTGGGCGGGGCCGACGACATCGGCGGTGGTGTTACGATTCAAAAAGCTCAGACAGAATTTGCTTTGGGGCCAATGAAAACGACGGGGCGTGAAACTGACTTTGCCATTCAGGATCCCCACTCTTTCTTTGTCCTGCAGTCGCCTGAAGGCGAGCGGGTACTGACTCGTGCGGGCGACTTCCAGTTTGATTCTCAAGGCATGTTGGTTGACCAATCAGGACAGCATGTGCTTGGTAATGATGGAAAGTCCATCCAGCTTAACCCTAACCAGTCCTACGCTGTTGGAGCAGAAGGGCGGATCAGTCAGGGCGAGAACGTTTGGGAGTTGATGCTAGGCAAGCCTAAGAGCATGGGTGATGTTTCACATCTCGGCGGAAATCAATTCAAACCTTTGGCTGACTTTGATCTTGTACCACGTGGCGAACGAAAGGTAGTAGCGGGGATGCTTGAGCAATCCGCCGTGAGTCCTACGGGTGCCATGATGGAGTTGATTGAAACATCGCGCGTTTACGAAGCTAACGTGCGAATGATTCAGAATCAGGATTCTGTCATGGGAACTTTGATTGGTCGGGTACTGAAGTAAAGCCTTGACGGCTTCGCTGTCACAATTCTGCTTCGCTGTCACAATTCTGCTTCGCGTCCTCTGTTTCGCAACCAAACCGGAAACTCACGACTAACTCTGATAGGTGAAATGAAATGAGTGTTCAAACTCTGTACACCGCTGCGTCCGGCATGGAAGCAATGGAAACGAAGCTTGATGTGATTGCCAACAATCTGGCAAACATCAACACCACAGCGTTCAAGAAAGATCGGGCAAACTTTGAGGACCTGCTTTATCGGGCAGAAGTTTATCCGGGGGCATTAGATGCAACACAAACGCCGACGGCCGTTGGAACCCAAGTGGGAACCGGGGTGCGCGTCACGAGTACACAGACTGATCAGCAACAGGGCACGCTGCAACAGACAAATCGGCAGCTTGATGTTGCCATTCAAGGCAATGGGTATCTGAAAGTTGTCGACCCAGCTAGCCAGGAAACAATGTACACGCGAGCAGGAAACCTGGACATCAACGCGGATGGAGATCTGGTCATCGGATCGGCTCAAACCGGGCGGCGACTCGATCCGCCCATCAATATTCCTCCCGATGCTGAAAATCTTGTGATCACTCCCAATGGAGAGGTCCAGGTGCGAATTCCTGGGCAAACAGAGTTGGTGGTTCAGGGGCAAATCGAGCTCGCCAAGTTCATTAACCCCGACGGTCTCCTGAAGAATGGAGAAAATATGTATCTGGCAACGGATGCGTCGGGCCCCGAGGCAACAGGGAATCCTAACGAAGAAGATTACGGGCAGATCGTGCAGGGTTCGCTAGAAGCGTCTAATGTCGAGCCGGTTCAGGAATTGATCGATCTGATCACTACGCAGCGGGCTTTCGAACTCAATAGCCAAGCGGTCCAAGCTGGCGACCAGATCATGCAAAACATCTCTAATCTGCGTCGTTTCTAAAGCATTTTTAACAGGATGTGTCTAGCTGTTGCTGGTTGGATGCGTCGTTCAGGATATTGAGGCTTGCCACGTTGCTGATCTTGTCACCATTTTTACGTCAGTTTACGAGTCGTCAGGACTCTCTTTTGAGGTTCCCTGTTGCTGGAGTTGCATGTCTGATCCTTCTCGTCACGTCTTGTAGCGAGACGTCTGCGCAAGATGCAATTGAGCGTGATGCGATTCGGCGTATTGAACGTGACTACAACTTGGGGGAAGCAAATCGACGCTTGACTGTCGTTACGCTTCGTTCACGCAAGTCTGTCGCACTCGCGTCAAATCTGATCCGTTTGGGTGATGTCGTGGAACCAGTGGATCCTGATATGCCCGGCTGGGGCCAGATTGCCCGCTTGGGGATTGGCCTCGTTCCGGTTGACGGAGCAGAGATGGTCATTGAGCGAGACCGTTTGGAGCCATTCATTCATAGCGGTCACAAGAGCCCCGTCTTAATTCGTTGGATCGGCCCACAAAAAATAAAAGTTCGTTGCCAATCTGGTCGTGAAAAAAAACAGGCAGCGGCAATGGCCGGCGGTGAGCAGTACTCCGGGGCAGCAACAAGTGCTTCGGCTTCAGAAATTCTTAGAGCCTCTGCGACTTTGCCGCTTGATGGTGTGAACACGAGAGTGCCCGCCCAGAGATCAATGGCGAATGTTGATCGCCAGTTCCTATTGAAAATCAAACGTTGGATCTTAGCGGCATCGTCATCCTCGGGAGATCACGGTCTCGACCGATACGACTTTCGTGTTGCGGACGTAGAGAAAATAAGACCTACCAAACGAAATTTGGATGTCGCGATTCTCGGCACTGGCTTTCTTCTGGTCACCGACCCCACAAGTAATGAACGGACTTACGTGCCTGCCGGAGCGTTGAGCGTTGACGTCAACGGTTATCTCTCGCTTGCCAGTGAGGGTGTGACCATGCCCCTTCACCCAACGGTAAATATTCCTCAAGACGCTCACGGCATCCGGATCAAGTCAGATGGCACCGTTGAGGTACAAGTCGGGGACGTTGCGAGTTGGACGCGGGCAGGAAAAATAGAAGTTAGCACGCACGTTTCTCTCAGGGATCCTGTGAACAGAGGGGAATCCGTCACGCTTGCAAGTGCAACTGCAGTAGGTCCCGATATACTAGCTGCCGACGCCGGTGGATCATGGCAGGTGCTGCAGGGCTTTCTTGAATCGTCTAGTCAGGAAGCGTATCAGGATTTTGAATCGATCGCCGGAGTCGAAGCTGTGACTTGTTTGCACAGCCTTCGCGAAGGATTGTGCAAGTTCCGACTTCAGGGACGGGGGCTTGATGGCCCCGTTGATCTGATTGTGGGTTTGCATCTCACTGCCAAGCCAGTCGTCGCGGCTCCGAAAAAGAGCTACCCACGTGGTTATCGTCTTGCTCTTCAGGACCTTCATCTGATCCCGATTGAAGTCAGTGAGGCCGATGAAAACCAATTCCATTCGTTGCAGCAGTTGGTGGGAATGGAAGTGAGTAAGTCGCTGCGATTGAATCGTCCGATTATGAGAGACGATGTGCGGCAGCCAACACTGGTCCATCGCGGTGACTTACTGGATTTGCGAGTGGTCGGTGCAGGAATTGTTATCACAACGGCTGCAAAAGCTCTTGAGGATGGACCCATGAACGGTCTCGTTGAAGTTGAAACACTTCGACCTCGCAAACGCAAATTTGCGCGCGTCGTCTCTTCAGGAGTTGTTGAGATCCTTAGTCGACCACCCCAAGTGGGGAACCTATTGGAGAACCGTCGAAAATGATTGTCATGCAAAAAATTACCTGTTGTTGCGCGGTCGTTGTCGCGAGTCTTGCCTTAGGTTCCGGGGCAGCAGTATCGCAGGAGAGTTCCTTGATGCGCGCGGTCCATCCGGGGCGGCAAGTTCCTGCCACACTTCCGGTCATGCAGGCGAGTGCCAATATGCGATTGACCCCGCCACGTGGAACACAAAGCACCCGTGGGCAGGTAAGTCCGTTTGTTGGTGGGCAACCACCTATGCAGTTGAGTAATGTTTTGCAGGTCCCTCAGCCACCACCGCCGGGGATCGCCGATCAGCGATTAGGTGCCTCACCATCGACTGTCCCCGCTCAATCGCCACAAGTTGGGTACGGCTATCCAAACACTCCTCCTGTGATGCTGAACGATGCAAGTTGGACCTACCAGCCCGCGCCACCGTTGCGGGTGTTTCAGAAACAGGATGTTGTGACCATACGTGTGGATGAAATCACTCGTGTCATGGCAGAGGGGAATATTGATAACCGCAAGCGAACGTTGTTTGACGCTATCGTGAATGACTGGATTCAAATCATCAATTTTAGATTCATTCCTCACCCGATGGTCGAAGGTGAGCCCGGTGTCGCCTTTCAGTCTCAATCAAATTATCGAGCTGACGCTTCTGTAGAATCGCGGGAATCGATGACATTCAATATTGCTGCGACTGTCGTTGATATCCGACCGAATGGAAATTTGGTGCTTGAGGCACGAAAACATATCCGCATCAACGATAATCTTTGGGAAACCTCGCTGACCGGGATCTGTCGTGCTATCGACATTGGCCCGGATAATGTGGTACTCAGCAAAGACTTGATTGATCTCGAAATTAAAAAAGAAGATCAGGGTCAGTTGAGAGACGGTGTTAGTCGTGGTTGGTTCCAGCGATGGGTGGATCGATTTGGGCCGTTTTAGGTCACAAGTTATTCAGCGAATCGCACGTTTTATGGATGTATGATGAAATTTCGCACCCGAACTCTGTCTCTCTTGCTGCTCATCCTTTCGATGGTTGGTTTGCAAGCTCAACAAAGCTTCTGCCAGGATGGGGTGCGTTTGTTGGGCGAGATCTGCCGCGTCAAAGGGCAGGAAACCAACACCTTGCAAGGCTGGGGCTTGGTAACCGGGCTCCGGGGGACCGGCGATTCTGATTCTTCGGCGACCTCAATGGCGCTCAGTCGCATGATCCAATTGATGGGTGGTCCGATTGGGCTCGAGCGTAACGGCCAACTTGACGTCAAGTCGTTGGGCGAAACCAAAAATGTTGCGATGGTCTTTGTCACCGCACAGGTGCCGCGATTTGGCGCTCAACAAGGTGACATGGTTGATGTGACTGTCACCGCGATTTCAGCAAAAAGTCTAGAGGGTGGCGTTTTAATGTTAACGCCTTTGCTCGGACCCCGAGCTGATAACCCCACCGTCTACGCGATGGCTCAGGGTGAGCTTAGGTTGGCCCTTGATGGACCCGCAACCAAAGCCACGATTGAAAGTGGTGCCAAAATGGAAGCCACAGTGAAGACTGCATTTGAGGCCAATGGGAAGATCACGTTTGTGATCAAAGACGATGTGGCTTCATTCGAAACTGCTCAACTGATTCAATCGCAAATTAATGGCTATCTTGAGGCTCAGCCGGGTGTCTCCAATTCACCTGCGGCACAAAGATTGCAAATACAGCCAGGGGGTGAGGCAAGCTACGCGAGGACAAAGACGTTCAATGGTAAGTTCGCCCGAGCGGTTGATCAAAAACATGTTGAGGTCTTGATTCCACCTACGTACGAGAACAATCCGGTTGGATTCATCTCGCAACTTGAATCACAGGTTCCCATTACCGTGAGATCACAATCTCAACGTGTTGTGATCAATGAGCGCGAAGGAATCGTGGTTATCGGCGAAGGAGTCGAGATCGCTCCGAGTTTGATCTCACATCGGAATCTTAGGATTCTTGCTGGTGGTGGCCCCACCTTGGTCGCTGTTGATCCACAGGTTAACCCGACGTTGCAAAGTCTTGCCGATGCACTGAATGCTTTGGAAGTTCCAACCGATGATTTGATTGCGATCATTAAAACGCTGCAGAAAAAAGGTGACCTGTTCGGAGAGGTCGTTTTTGAGTGAGTGCTGCGGTGCCGCGTTCGGTAAGGCGCTGGGTGGCTGTGAAAGAGTGTTGTAGGTTCTTTGATTAAAGCGATGTTTTTGATAGGAGCGAAGGGATGGATTTGCGATCGGTATCCAATCCAACGGTAGCATCACGTATCGACCAGGTTGATTCTTCAAAGGCAGCACCCAATCTGCCCGATGTCGCTGGATTCGCTGGATCTGTGAGAACCACAAGTTTATCCAATGCAAAAATACAGCCGCGGTTCAACGAATTACTGGAACGCTTTGGCGATACGCCCCTGGCCTCTGGTGCTACCGAGCCACGGTTTGGCGAGCTGACGGAGCGTTCTGATGATCTAGGAACCCGTTTCGGCGATAGGTTGGATCTGAATTCTAATGGCGCGTCGCGCTCTCAGGGTAAAGGTTCGTTAAGGCAGGGTGAGACCTCCGAGCTGGAAGAGAAATTTACCGAGTTCGTCGGGCAAACTCTTTTTGGCAGCATGCTCGCTTCCATGAGGAAAACGCTCAGCAAGCCTGCTTACATGCATGGTGGGCGCACGGAGGAGGTGTTCCAGCAACAGCTGGATCAGGTGATCGTCGAAGATCTCACGGAGGCTTCGGCAGATTCAATCGCCTCGCCGATGTTTGACTTGTTCAAGATGCAGAAACGGAGTTAGCGATGGTGTGGCTGAATCGTGTTGAGGCTTATATTGATGACCTCGAAGTGGCGGCTGACGGACTTGCTCGACAGATGAAGCAGATGAAAGTCGATCAAGTGCCTGCGCCCAAAACTGGTGGGGAGACGCAGAGCGGGATTGATGGCAGTTTGGCTGTAAGCGTGAATGCTGCGACGGAGCAGTTGGCTGCCTGCTTATCTGAACTGGAAGGCAAGGTAGCCCAGAGAGAACTACTGTTGCGAGCAACGGACGCGCCGCAAGCCGGGCTAACGCTAAGCGAAAAACTTGAACATGTGAAAGATCCACGCGGCCGCGGCTTGCATCAGAGGTGTGAGTTGATCAGTGAGATGATGGCCGATATTAACAACCACGCACTGTCTCTGTTTGTTTGTCAGTTTCACCTTGCGAATTTGACCGATGATGTCGTGCGACTCATGGCAGGGGTCCCTGAACCGACAACCTATGGCAACTCAAGTAAGCCTGAAACACTCGGTGGCAATCTTTTTAATGAGTCTGCCTGAACTCTCTTGGTTGGCTGAGCAATCACGCACTGCCAAGGTGTTCGTATCCCCTCCAATCTTCCGCTCCAATCTTGCTTTCGGGGATAGGGCGTTCTGCAGCCCTCGGGTCTCTGGTTGGGTGATTTAGCCATCGAATGCGTTACTCGTGTCGTCCGGGAGCCTGATGAGGCACTGATCTGTTTGAGATGGAGAGGCGGGTTGCGTCTGTGGGGGTCGGTAAGGCTGGGGGTGTACGCAAGCAGGGCTGACTCGAATTGGGTGAGCATTGTGCGATCCAGTTCGGACTCATGACGAAATTGTCCCAGGGCTTGGTTGTCAGTGGGATGTCTGTGGGGATCGCTTCCTCGGCTTCAAATGGACATTTCGGCCGCCGTTGCGATGCTCCGGCGTGTGTGACTGCGGTCGCTCGGTACAAACTGACACAGAACACGGTTCGCTGTCGCGTTTCTCGGGTGCATCTGCGTTGCAATGCAAATGGCCTAGCGTTACCCGAAAAACTGCCTGTTTTCATGCTTGCGACACCGTGGAATACGTCGGTTTGGGTCCAAATCTGATCCGTGGGGGCAGGTGATGATTGGGGGCCGTCGGCTCGATTGTCACGAATCGTTGGCGGGGGCCGATTTGGTCTCGGTAAAAGGCTATATTGGCGGGTCCCTAAGATGCCTCGACACCACTCCGTGTTGATCTCGTCTGCATT
>Ga0315330_10003955_pt1 | contig 10148 bp, 10 predicted proteins | sample M140m34915metaG_FD_203453 | JGI IMG/M metagenome (GOLD analysis project Ga0315330, IMG submission 203453) | Ammonia-oxidizing marine archaeal communities from Monterey Bay, California, United States - M1 40m 34915 | ecosystem: Environmental > Aquatic > Marine > Intertidal zone | place: USA... | reverse complement strand
TGTGTGAAATACTTGTTAGCGTTCCATCTCCACCTAAAACTATCACCAGATCTCTTCCGATGAAATCCGCTCTTCTCACTTGTTCTCTAGCTCTTATTTCAATTCTAATATCTCTAGAGTTTTGGAGTTCAGTTAGGACTTCTCGAACAGTATCTAGGCTCTTGTCATGAACAGACTCGAAGTTTTTTTTGAAAACAACCAGTATGTCAGTCATGGACCCGCCTCATTTGATGCAGACACTCTTCCTTCTTGAAAACCTCCATTTATGTCAATACATAAAATACGAGTCTTGAAGTGCTTTAGTGCTTAGCGGTAGACATGCAACCAGACCCTTGGGGCGATGTTGAGCCCGAACACAAATCTACTGAACCATCACTTGAAGGTACAGTATCCTTGGCGGGCAATAATTTCAATGGGCAAATTATTATGCTTCAACCACCTTCTAGTTCCTCTAAAGTAATAGGAATTCTACTAATTATTTGGGGTTCAATCAATGCTATTTTTTTACTATTGGGGATTTTGGGATGGACTAGTCAAGAAATTAGAGAGGAGCAAGGTATTAGTTCTCTAGAGATAATATTGAATATCGTATCTGGACTAATAGCAATTTTGACTTCCATCATAGGTGGTATATGGATGACCAATTATCAGCGCAGGGGGATACACCTTGTTTTGGTAGGGATTTTTATTGGTTTTATTTTCTCAGTGATTCTATCTATGTCTGGTAGCACAAGTGCTGCAGCACAAGATGCTGGTTTGAATGAAGATGCAGTATCTATATTGATGATAGGTGTCAGTGTAGTATGTAATGCGGTCTGTGGACTGATAGTGGCAATACCTCTGATGGTTGGAAATAATGGTCTTGACGACTCTAAGTTGTTTTGAAGCCAAACTTTAATGATTAAACTCTACAGCATCCTCCATGATTAATCAATTAAATCTTCACGGCGGGAGTTTTAAGGCGGTATTACCCTATACATTTTGGGGTTGGTTTGCTTGGGTTATTAGTGCTATAATTGCTATTGCAGGTCTGTTTTTAGGCATTACAGGTGGAGAAGAGAATAGACCCGCTATTTTGATGGGAGCTATCGGTTTTCTGTGTATGGCACTATCCACCCCCGGTTCTCACGAAGGTGACCTTCACAAAGTTAGGATGCAAGCAATAGATCCAGCTGAACTTGAAGCCAAGGCCGAAGCTAGCGGTTTGTCAATTGATAACTGGTGGTTACAACAATCATCTTATGTGCCAACTAATGACCCAAGTGATTGGATTTTACCAGCTCCAGGCCCAGCGACATGGAACGAGCAAGATAGGTATGGTCCACACGAAGATGGCTCTGCTATCCCAGAACACCCCTCCAAAGTTGGGACTCCAGTTCCAGCTTCTTTCAGTTTATTTGGCTTATTTGGGGCTACTTCTGCAATATTAACTATCGTAGGTCTGTGGGCTATAATAGCTGGCGTCAAGGAAGATGGGGCTACAGAAGAAGGTAACACTGCATTGTATATATCAATTGGAGTAATAGTAGTAGGTCTCATACTGGTCTTGATTGGATTTTTCAGATCTAAAATGATTAATCAGATGATAGATACTCCTACTTCTTTAGTGCGTTCTGCCTCTGTAGGTGTCAATGAATTGGTCGGACAGGTAAGGCCTTCACCTGAGGGTATTTTGAAAGTGATTGTTGACGGTAATACCGATATGGTAATGAATAATATGGCTGCATTTATGTGGACTTACGAACAGTATCAGTGTAGAACTGTGAAAACAGATGAAGGTACAAGAGAGGAATGTAATTGGGTCACTGTACGTAGTGACTCGGGTGGATGCCCATTTATTTTACATGACGGAACTGGTGGAATAAAAGTACATCCTAATTCTTTTAAGAGAAATAATTGGGGTCAATACCTTAAGAGATGGGATGGTAAATTTGCTCAAACACTTGGGAAGCAACTAATGTCACAGGCAATTGCAGGTTTACTTGGTGGTGCTAGAGTGAAGAAGCATAGGTGGACTCTTTATGGGTTAAAACTTGGTAATCCGGTATATCTAATTGGTAATGTAAAACCTAGGTCAAGAGAGGAATTAGATGCAGAAGGATTAGACGGAACTTTACAAAACAGTATCATCGAAGTTTTTGGAAAAGAAGACCAACCAGGTACGAAAGTGACAATTCAAAGAGGTTCTGAACTATCTAATCTCGGCAGATCTAGGTCTGGGCTCGAACTTGTTATGCTACCAATGATACTGATTATTGGTGGAATCTCAATGCTCGGACTTGCATGAAGTTCAATACCCTGTTTCTACTGGCCCAATCATGGAAGATGTTGTAATTGTTGGAGGCGCTCGAACGCCATTCTGTGAATGGCAAGGCGGTAAGCGTGGAGATGGCAAGCCTGGTGGTCTATTGAAAGATGTTAGTGCTCTTAAATTGGGGCAAATAGCAATCAAGGGTGCGCTTGAAAAAACTAATACAAGTCCTGATGATATCGACCATGTTGTCATGGGCTATGCACTTCAAACGTGTGACCAAGCAATATTTGGCGCTAGGCACGCAGGATTAGGTGCTGGTATCCCACAGGAAGTCCCTATGCTTACTTTATCTCGAATATGCGGTAGTGGAGTTCAATCAATTGTAACCGCAGCACAAATGATTATGCTTGATGAAGCAGAAACAGTAGTCGCCGGTGGGATGGAAAATCTTTCACAGGCACCACATGTTCTTCGCGGCATGAGAGACACATACAAATTAGCACGCCCTCCAAAAGAAGGAGTTGTACTTGAGAAAGATATGGAAGATTATCTTTTCACTAACCTACTAGACGGTATGTGCGGTTCTTTCATGGCTCAAACATCAGATGAAATTTGTAAGCGTAAGGGTGTCACTAGAGAAGAAACGGATGAGTTTGCAGCATTATCTCATACAAGAACAAATAATTCTATTCAAAACGGAATTTGGGAGCAAGAAATAGTAGATGTCGAAGGGGTTGGCTTCAAAGATGAAGACCACGTAGTTCCAGGTTGTACTAAAGAATCACTTTCTGAATTGAGAACTGCTTTTGGCCCAGAAAGTTTAGTTACTGCTGGAAATGCATCAGGGGTCGTAGATGGTGCAGCCGCAGTTATTGTGAAGTCGGCAAGTCGAGCCAAAAAAGATGGAAACTCACCTTTAGCCAAAATAGTATCCTGGGGAATAGTAGGCTTGGAGCCGGCAATAATGGCCTATGGTCCAGTACCATCCTCTAAGTTGGCTCTTGAGAAAGCAGGATTAACAATAGAAGATATTGACCGATGGGAAATCAATGAAGCATTTGCAGGGCAAGCAGTAGCTTGTATCAAAGACTTGGGACTCGATATCTCTAAGGTAAATGTAAATGGAGGCGCCGTTGGACTTGGGCACCCATTAGCAGCAACAGGAACTAGACTAGTTCTCACTCTTGCTCATGAATTGAAGAGGTCAGGTGGCAAATACGGTGTTGCAACAGCATGCATTGGTGGAGGCCAAGGTATTGCAATGGTCATAGAGTCGATCTAATTTTTACTTGGTACGGTAAAATTAGTTGGGCATGTTGTGTGGCCAATTATTCTATAGAAAGGGCAGAATCCAAATGCTGAAGTTAAAACACCCCATGCTCCAAACAGTAACAATATGAATTCCCAATTAGCACTAGCGAGGTAATCAAATGTTACTAAACCAAGCCCAGATACTAGTCTCACGACTCTATCATTCAAACCTAAATTCATGATTCTCAATATGCGATTTTAATTGCTACATATATACATTAGTATTTTTCCTAGTGATGCAAGAATCATACAAATATATCGATCAAATACCTACACCATATTATGATTAGTATACCAATAAATATTTGCAAGATACGATTTTCTGGAATATTCTTAATTCCGAACTTGGCTCCAAATCTTGAACCAATGAATGTAATTATCAGTAATGATAGAATGAATAAGATATTTTCAAGCAAATAGTTTCGTTGAAGTTCTGATAGAATTAGTAGATGTGAAATGACTGCAATAGGGACTACAATCATCATTATGTTTAGGCTTGAACCAATCGATATTCTAGTTTTTAATTTACCAAATGCTTGTAATGCCGGGACGTAAATTGCACCGGCACCAATTGCTAATACACTGGATAGAAAACCACCAAATCCAGAACCTAAAACTAGTCCAGGTATGTATTCCTGGCTTTTGTTGTTATTTTCATCTCCAGATTTCTTTGTTAAAAAAGTATATTTAGCCAATGCCATTGATATCAATAGTAAACTTAGAATTTTGAAAATAAAATCAAAATCACCTTCAAATAATTGTATAATTAATACACCAAATACGGCACCAGGTATAGCACCCCATAATGAAATGCCAATTACATCATCATCAACTAATTTTTCTCTTCTATGGGTTAAACCACTCCCCCAGCTAACCACTCCGGTGAGCATTAAAGATACAGCAAGGAGTTTACCGTCTATCGGCCATCCTGAAACATAGTGAAGTAGAGGGACAAATAACATTCCTCCTCCAAGCCCAATAGGCGCGAATATGAATGCAATAATCATTACACCGAAAATCACAAGTAAATTTTCGATTAACATCTAATATAACTCCAAGAAAATAACAAACATCACTTTGGCTTGTTTTGTCCTGTAGGACTATACATTTGTTTTTATCGTAATTTTAAGGCCGGAAACTATGAAAAGGGGGACTATTAGCCCAGTCTATGGATGCGTTACTAATTATTGGATTAATTGTTGGAGTTTTGTTTCTTTTCTTCATCTTTTGGTTTTTCTCTACATGGAACAGACTAGTTTCTCTTGAAGAAAATGTCAATCAATCTTGGGCAAATATCGATGTTCTGTTAAAACAGAGATATGACATGCTGCCAAACCTTGAAGAAATTGTAAAAGGCTATGCTAAGCATGAGAAGGATTTGTTCATGGAGTTTGCTAAAGCACGACAAGCTGCTGCAGGCGCTCTTCAAAATAAAGATGTAAAAGGTGTAAGCGCTGCTGAATCTATGATGAGTGGGATGATGCCAAGAATTACTGCAGTAGCAGAAGCATACCCTGAATTAAAAACAGATGGTAACTTTTTGAATATTCAAAATGAACTAGTTTCGCTTGAAAATCAAGTCGCAGACCGAAGGGAAATGTACAATCAAACCACTACAAGTTTTAACAAACAGATTCAGATGATTCCGGTCACCTTTGTAGCGAGTATGAAAGGCTGTCAAAGAAGAGACTTATTCGAAGTTCATGGTGTTGAAAGAGAAGCAGTCAAACTGAGTTTCACATGAATTCTTAGGCGTCAATTTCAAAACCCATTGACAGATAGTTGTAATGTGGGGATTAAATGTTCTTAGTATTTGGTTCCAATCAATTGGCAGTAAGACTGTCTAAATGGTGTGCTAGGAGACATAGATGCGTTCTTGTTGGATTGGCATCGACTTTGCCTGTAGAAGAGCCTCTAGATGGGTGTGAAATTATCGCTCTGCCTTCTCCTGTTGAATTATCTTCGATACCAAGGATTGAACATATTCCTACTGCAATTCTGTATTTAGATGATAAGGCTTTGATAGATGGTAACTCTCTTGAAGAAATTAAAACTAAGTGGCCTGAAACTCCAATACTTACAACCGTTCCATTAGAGGGTGATGGTATTGACTTGGTAAGTATTGATGATATCTCTTTTGCTGCTATGCAAGATAGAATACGTTCTTGGGAACGACGGGCAAGTGCTTCGGTTGTCAAGAATTATCTTAAGGCCATCCCAAAAGGAAGCAAAGTAGCAATCTTCTGTCATGATAATCCAGATCCAGATGCATTAGCTTCGGGATTAGCAATGCTAGAACTAGTAGAAGAACTAGGGCTTGAAGGTAGTATACTACATGGTGGACTAATTGAACATCAACAAAATAGAGCAATGGTTCAGTTACTTGAAATCCCGACACGTCGCCTAATTCTTGATTGGGAAGTTGCAGATGTTCTATCTGATTCACAAGTAATAATTACAGTGGATTTCCACAAGCCTGGAGCAAATAACATCTTACCATTAGACTGTGTGCCAAATATAGTCATAGATCACCATACTGTTGAAGATACTGTCGCTGCCGATATAGTTCTTGTACGCTCAGAATTTTCATCTACCTCTTCATTGATTACGAGTCTTCTTATGAGCCTTAATCATCAAATTAGTACTAAAACTGCAACAGCCTTAGCATTTGGAATCAAGACTGATACCCTTGGATTTACCAGAGATTTTAACGCTGTTGATTTGAGGGCATTATCTTGGCTAAATGCTTTTGTGGACAGTGAAATAATGCGTTCTATAGAAATACCCCCTAGGTCACAAGACACCTTAGAATCATTCTCTAAGGCATTGAATAATAGGATAAAGTTTGGTAAAACTATTCTAGCCCCATTGATGGAAATGCCTAACAGAGATTCTTTAGCACAGATTGCAGATTTCTTACTTCCAACCGAGGGAATAGATACTGTTATCGTTTTTGGAGTGCGAAGAGGTAAGGTAATCATCTCAGCACGAACTGAAAGAAAAGATATTCACATTGGTAAAGTCTTGTCTTCAAACTGGAAAGATGGATTAGCTGGAGGGCACCGAGAATTAGCCGGAGGGCAAATTCCTTTCGAGGTAATATTGGGTGGAGTTCCAGATGATATTGAAAAAGCGAGTATCCAAGCAATAGAACAAATTACTGAGCAATTGAAATCATTATTGCCACAAATTAATGAGGAGTAAAAATGTCTTTATCGCCCTTTGTAGATATTTCACCCAATCTTAGATTATTGGGTACAGCTCATGTGGCGAAGGCTAGTGTAGAAGCGGTCAAGTTCCAAATTGAGGAATTTAAACCCGATGTGGTTGCTGTTGAATTATGTCAATCTAGATATGATTCACTAATTAGTGATAGGAGACTGGATAAAGAAGGATTGCTGAAGGTTATCAAAGAAGGGAAAGCACCACTTGTGTTACTACAATCAATGTTAGCTTCTGAGCAGCGTAGATTGGGAATTGATGAGGGAGAGCAACCCGGAGCTGAATTGCTGGCTGCAGTAGAAGTTGCCAAAGAGAACGACCTAGAGGTTAAATTGATTGATCGGGATATCCAAGTAACATTGCGTAGGGCATGGAAGAAGATGAAACTTCGAGAGAAGTTTAAGATTCTTTATTCCCTTTTAGGGGATGAAGAAGACGAAGAAAATCCAGATTTAGAGGAATTACTTGGGAATCGTGATTTACTTTCATCTATGATGGAAGAGTTGAGAGAATTTTCGCCAGGTGCTGGGACAGTATTGATAGATGAGAGGGATTCATACTTGGCAGAAAAGATTCTATCTATTGATTCTAATAAAAAGGTCCTAGCCGTAGTAGGTGCAGGTCACCTAAATGGTTTAGAAGAATATTTGAGTAACAAGTCTGTATTTAACGAGAATAATATTCTAATTTTAGAAGAGATACCAAAGAGTTCTCTATTTGCGAAAATATTACCTTGGATGATACCTGCATTAGTCATGGGATTAATGGCATACTTTTTGACAACTGGAGATGGTATTGACCTTGTCGAATTATTTACAGTTTGGACATTAGCAAATGCTGTATTTGCTGCGCTTGGGTGTATTTTGGCTAGGGGTCACATACTGTCAATTCTTACAGCCGCCCTAGCTTCGCCAATCACATCACTTAATCCTACTTTAGCAGCTGGCTGGTTTGCTGGTTATGTCCAATTGAAAGTAGTTGAACCAACAACAGAAGACCTTCAAAATTTCTTGAAGTTAGATAAATTTGGACTCTTTTGGTCTAACAGGGCTGGAAGAGTCTTGCTTGTTACAGCACTTACCAATCTAGGTAGCATGGCAGGTGCATGGGTTGCAGCAGCAGGTTTGATTGGTGGAATATGATTAATTGAGTTTATTGAGAACTTTCATTAAATCAATATTTTCATCAATATCGTGAACTCTGATAATATCTACCTCGTTATAGAAAGCAAATGCAGATGTAGCTAATGTTCCTGCAAGTCTATCTTCTGTTTTGGTTTTATCAGTAATTTGTCCTATCATAGATTTTCGAGATACTCCTAGTAGTGTTGAAAATCCTAACAAGTTTAGTTTATCGATATTTTTCATCAAATCTATGTTGTGCTCAAGCAATTTACCAAAGCCGATACCAGGATCAATTATTATCAGTTCTTTTGGATGACCATTATCCACTAGTTCTTGTGCTTTCGCAAATAGAAATGAAGTTACTTCTTCCACGCAATCCTCGTATTTGGGGTCATCTTGCATTTTATCAGGTTCTCCTTGCATGTGCATTATACAAATAGCACAACCTGTCTCAATCACTACATTGATCATTTCAGGATCACTTAATCCAGATATATCATTTATCATATCTGCGCCAGCATTTATTGCTTCTCTAGCAACTTCGGCCCTTCTAGTATCGATTGATATCAATCCTTCAGGTCGTAATTCTTTCAGTAATTTAATGACTGGAATTACTCTACTTAACTCCTCTTTAACATCTACCGGTGCAGAACCAGGTCTAGTAGATTCTCCGCCAATATCGAGCCATTCCGCCCCAAGATTCCAAATTTCTAAACCCCTTTCGATACAATCCTCCAATTTTGTCCTCCGACTTTCACTGTGGAATGAATCAGGAGTTACATTTAGTATCCCCATAACTTTACAAGATTCTTTTTGGGCTCTGTGAATGTTTGCTAAAACATGCTGACGGCGATTTACTCGAGGTGCTAAGTTATCGCCCATTAACCACGCTAAAGCGAGAGATTTGATAAGTTGTGACTGTAAAGGTGTCGTTATGCCGGAGGAAAATCAGCAATCATTGATTCAAGAATCGAGTGATTTTGATTCCGAAAATTCAGTATCTGAATCTAGTCTTGAATTAGCAAACAGACTAATTGTTAGGCTTAAGCCAGAAGATAATTCTTCAATTTTTGGCATGATTGCCAATAAATCATATTATAGCGGTGGATTGATGACTATAATTTTGGTATTTTGGTGGTTAGCTGTTGATTCAGCTAGTGACGACCTAGAATCTGGAGTTTCTACATTTTTTGATTTAGATTTTTCAAAAGTGGCATTAATTGTTATTGGACTTGGTCTTATGTCATCATTACTTAGTGACTTAAGTAGGGAGTTGGGTAAACTTCTCCCATCATTGATTTCAGGGGCGATGTTGATTATGTGTGGACTTTACGTGATTGAACCATTGGCTATAGGATTACTAACTGAACAATATGATTTAGTTGACGGAGCTTGGAGATGTTTGCGACTTGGGATTCTTTGGGCTGGAGTCTCATGGTGTGCTCACTTACTAGTGGATGCTTCACTCTTGGTTTGGCTGAAAAGATTTTGCGATTCTAATGGAATCGAGATAACTCCAAATAATGACTCAAACAAACTTGATGGTAAATCTGTTGATTCTTAATCAAGCATACCTTTCATGAAGGATTGTCTAGTGGACATGTTATGTCTGGTGAGAGAGTCGATGTTCTAAGGCTTGGATATCGTAGGGGGAGAGATCCTAGAATCACCACTCATCTAGCCCTAGTTGGTCGTGCATTTGGCGCTGATAGGTTTCTATTGGCTGGTGACGAAGACCAAGATATGTTTGATAATCTAAAATCTGTAGAACAAAGATTTGGTAAAGGGCTTGAATGTGAATATTTGAAAAGCCCGATGGGGTGGTTAAGAAAATTTGTTGAAGAAGATGCGGGAGATGGATCTCCCGGCGTCGCCGTACACCTCACCATGTATGGTGAGCCTTTTAGAGAAGCAATCCCCAAAATTCGCAGAGATAGGCCCCTAGTCGTCATTGTTGGTGGTGCCAAAGTTCCAGGCGAAGTTTTTAAATTAAGTCAATACAATGTCGCAGTTGGTAATCAACCACATTCAGAAGTAGCTGCTTTGGGGTTATTTCTAGACTCTTGGTATGGTGGTAATACGATTGACCGTAAGTTCGATGATGCCCGGCTAATTATTGAGCCTTCGGCTCAAGGCAAGAAAGTTATTGATTTAGATAAATAATTGTAGTAAATAATTACTTACTAAGTTTACTACAATCTATTTTATCTATTTTTAGTTTATTTCAATAATTATCC
>Ga0315330_10003954_pt1 | contig 10148 bp, 12 predicted proteins | sample M140m34915metaG_FD_203453 | JGI IMG/M metagenome (GOLD analysis project Ga0315330, IMG submission 203453) | Ammonia-oxidizing marine archaeal communities from Monterey Bay, California, United States - M1 40m 34915 | ecosystem: Environmental > Aquatic > Marine > Intertidal zone | place: USA... | reverse complement strand
ATGGAGTGCAAACGCTTACAGCCCAAATGGAAGAGAAGAGTGATGGAGCGTTATTCTTAGGTTTCCAACATCATCCAGTTTGTAACCCCAACTTTTGTCGACTTTAGTGACTTGTCCATCTCTATCAATGAAGTTCACCCAACCCATCCACATTGCGACTGTATTATCAATAAAAATTGCAGAAGTATCTGAGCTTATTTCTCGCCAGAACTTAATACCAAAACCGCTATCGTTCGGGTATGCGGAATTGTGACCAACAAAATAGGAAAGAGCGCCCTCTTTAGTTGGACGAAAAGTCTGACTTCCACCGCTTAATGTAGGCTTGAAAAGAACCTTGCCAAAGTTGAAACCATAAAGGTTGTCGATCATATCACTTGCTACCGAAGTTGCCATTTCAATACCTTCGGTTTCAAAGGTTTTGGAAATTTCAATCAGTCCATTACCCCAAGCAGTTCTTGCATCGATAAGATCTTTTTCTGAAATTGGCATAGCCACATCACAATCTTGCAAAATATTAATTCATTAACCAACCAAATATCCTGCTAAAACTAAACATTCAATATACAGAATAACTGTACACTCATAGGGAGCCTGTAATAGAAACTAATCATGAATAAATCAGTTATAATAATTGGAGCAGGCGTAGTTGGTTTGGCTTGCGGTAAAAAGCTGTCTGAAAAGGGCTACGAAGTTTTTATAGCAGAGCAAGAGCAACATATTGCTACCCAAACGAGTGCCAGAAATTCTGGAGTAATTCACGCTGGGATTTATTATCCAGCTGAAAGCTCAAAAGCCAAGCTTTGCATCCGTGGTAAACAGTTACTTTACGAGTATTGCGAACAATTCGAGGTGCCATACTCACGCACAAAAAAAATGATTGTCGCAACAACAAGCGAAGAAACCCAAATTTTATTGAAATTAAAAGATACGGCTGCAAAAAATGGAGTGCACTTGAACTTGATAAGTAGTCATGATGCAGTTGAAAGAGAGCCAAATTTGTTTGCTGCCTCTGCACTCGTTTCACCAACCACAGGAATTGTCGATAGCGCGGGGTTAGCAGCGTCTTTGCACCATCAAGCCGAACTTAATGGCGCCAGCTTGGCTTTAGAAACAAAAATCACAAAAATAACTCAAAATTCAAAAATATTGGTCAGCGGAACAAGTGGGGGAGAGGAATTTGAGGCTGAGTTTGATATTCTTATAAACGCTTGCGGACATGGAGCACATGAGCTCACACAGTCATACTGGCCTGAGGCACCACCTTTACCCAAAAATTTTGCCAAAGGAAATTATTTTTCAATTGCTGGGAAAGCACCATTTCAAACACTTATCTATCCTGTACCTGGAAAAGAAAGCCTCGGTATACATTATACGATTGATACAGATGGAAGAGGGCAGCTTGGCCCTAACGTTCAGTGGGTTAATCAACCAACTTATGAAGTAGATAAAAACCTTGAAGCCGAATTTCGAAATGCCGCCAGTACATATTGGCCTGGCGTGGAAGATCGTGAGCTAATACCAGGATATTCAGGTATCCGACCTAGAGTAGAAGCAAAGGATTTTGTGATACACTCAAAGGATAACATTATAACCCTTCTAGGTATTGAGTCACCTGGACTAACATCTTCTCTTGCGATTGCTGAGTTAGTTGCTGAAAATTTGGAATAATATTTTCAGGCAAAAAATTTTAATCAAGGCTATTTAACCATATACCCCCAAGTTTTGCCGTAGTTTCAGCAAACCCTGCTGAAAGCTGTTGCGGTTCTGGGGCCTCAATATGACTACCTATCCAAGCCAGCAGAGCCATGCGGCGTAACATTATAAATGTATCAATTTCTTTTTCATCTTCAACCGACAACTCTCGAACGGACTTATAACCCTTAATCCAAGATGATTTAAAAAAAGAGACCATTGGGCTATCCTCTATAAAACTAATTGCAGAAGCAAAGTCATACATAAACCACCCAAAACCGCAGTCATCAAAATCAATCAGCCTTGTGCTTTCTTGATCAATTAAAAGGTTAGCCAATCGCATATCAGCATGGATGAGATTAAAGCGCTTTTCACTTTTGCCATAATCTAGAAGCCTACCCCGAATTTTTAACTCTACCCTCTCAAGTTTGTCTTGTACCTCTTTAGTAACTTCTGGCGCCAAGCGCCAATTACCCCATAAGGCATTACTTCCAAATATAGTATCTATATCCCAGGTAAGTCGCTCAAAGTTGTCAGGCTTTTCCCAGGACAAAACATGGTTATGGCAAGTGCCTGCAAGTCGCCCTAATTTTTCGTACAAAGTGTCTAAATTTTTATTTTCCTCTGGCGCTGATCCACTAACAAAATGGAATAGAACTAAGTACCGTGATCCAATAATATTATCTATCGAACACTCTTGGATTGCGGAACCATCTTTACCGAAAAAATAGCTTGGTGTTTCAATCAGTCCACTTTTTGAAAGAGCATCAATCCAAGTAAGCTCACACTCAATTGAGCGTCTAGAATGATAGTTTTCTCTATGAACTCTAAGAATAGCCTTGAATCCAGAGGGGTTTTCTATGCGATATGTGAAATTCTCGGAGACATTTATCAACTCTGCAGAGACATCTTGTGGAATGTTCCATAGTTTTAATGATTTATTTACAAGCTTCTCTAATTGAACCAATAGCGTAGAAAGAGGAATGCCGGTTAAAGTCATCTTTTAGCGCTTTTTAATCAAATAGGTATCCATTATCCACCCGTGTTTATCCCTGGCTTTTTTACGTTCTTTTACGATCAAATCTGCAACATCATCCAAGTTTCCAGAAAAAATTATCTGATCTTTCATGCCTAGATAAGCACCCCACCAGATGTAAAAATCAGGTCGATTTAATGAATTAAAAGAGCAATTCCCATCCAACATAACAATTACTTTTTCACAGTCTTTTGGAAAGCCATCCTCTTTCAATCGCCGCCCTGTGGTAACTAAAAAGGGTGAACCCAAATCATTAATAGGTATTTTATGAGCTGCAGCCAAAGCCTGAATGGAGGTTATTCCCGGCACTACTGTAACAGATGGCATTGGGTCCAATCTTTCAGCGATTCTTAGAGCACTGTCATACAAGCTAGGGTCTCCCCAGATCATTAAAGAAACCTTTTTGACTGAGTACTTTAAAGTAAACCGCGCCTGCTCAATTGTCGATTGCCAGGCATTTGCAATAGCTTCATGCCAGTGATCAACGGCTTCCAAATACTCTCCCTCAGATGAACGTTTTGGTATATCGAATTCAAATACAGGTGGTGTTTTTGAAACCAAAAGTTGATCACAAATCTGATATCTCAAATTAGCCAAGTCACTTTTTTCACTGCCTTTTTTAGGAACCATTATGATATCTGAGCTACCCAAAATATTTACAGCCTGTTTCGTAACATGCTCAATGTTGCCAGTCCCTATTCCAACTAGATAAAGATCAATTTTCATGATCCATGTATCCCTCTGCTAATGGACCATAAAAAATCAAAGCAGGTTGAGGTGAAATTTCTTTATCCAATTTTTGGGCAAGCTCTTTAATAGTCGTTAAAGTTAATTGTTGCTGAGGTGTCGAAACTGCCTCCGCTAAAAGAGCAGGTGTGTCGTCTGGAAGACCGTGACTTGCAAGTTTTTTTTGTAACTGGCCAAAAGTTCTCTTGCCCATGAATACAATTGTCGTAGCGGATGGATCAGCCAAGGCAGGCAGATTAATATCTTTAGGTAAATTTCCCTTAATATCGTGACCAGTCACAAATTGGATACGTCGAGCTACCAGTCTTCGTGTTAAAGGTATGCCAGCCAATGCAGCTGCTGCAAAAGCAGATGGCACACCTGGAATAATTTCATATTCTATATCAGCGTCTCGCATGGCAACCAGTTCTTCTTCCAGTCGACCAAACAATCCTCCATCACCAGACTTCAGCCTAACCACGCGTCCACCAGCTTTTGCATAATCTAGTAAAAGTCGTGTAACGGCATGTTGTTTAGGCGAAGCTCGGTCTGCTCTTTTCCCCACGCCTATCAAGTCCGCACCGGCTTTCGCATAGCTCAAAATTGGACCTGAAGATAAATCATCAAACAGCACCGCATCAGCGCGTTCCAAGCGGTCTACTGCCTTAAGTGTTAATAATTCCGGGTCACCGGGACCGGAGCTAACAAAACTTACAAACCCTGCCATCAATCCGCCTCAGCAATCATATGAAAAAACGTTCCTGAAACTTTACCACGCACAGACCCTGTTTCTGATACTGCATTTCCCTCAGCATCTTTGACAGAAAATAATGGCTCGTCAGGTTGCTCAATGATACTGCTATAATGAAATTCATGTCCTCTCAACTTTTTATTTACTGAAAAAATTTCGATAGGTGAATTCGTCTCAGCCAGCCGGTATCCAAGGTTAAATTTTCGTTTAGCATAACTAGTCACAAGTCCAAGAACCCCAATCATTTTATGTGATGTTCCTTCTTTATCGATGAGATGGCTACCAAGTACCATATAGCCACCACATTCGCCATGAACTGATCGCGTTTGCGCATGATCCCTGATCGCAGAAAAACAATTTTCTGCTGCTGCTAGCTTTCCTGCATGAAGTTCTGGGTAACCACCAGGCATCCAAATTACATCGGCAGATTTATCAGGTGTTTCATCTAAAACTGGAGAGAAAAAACTCAATTCGGCTCCAGATGAATGCCAGTGCCGCAGTATATGAGGGTAAGTAAATGAAAACACCTCATCACGCGCAAGCGCAATGCGCTGTCCAGGAGGATTAGGTAAGTTAAGCTGTGAAATGGAATTAGCTGCTTTTACTCCGCTCTGGGCTAACTGCAGTACCTGATCCAGATCGACATTTGATGCTAAAAAAACACCATAATCAGCTATAGCTTTTTCAAGATTTGGGTGCTCGACAGCCTGGATAAGCCCTAAGTGCCTTTCAGGTAAAACTAAATCGCCCCGTCTAGGCAGCGCTCCTAAAACTTTTAAACCAGCCCTTTCAAATCCAAGTCTTGCAAGACGTTCATGACGAGGGCTAGCGACGCGGTTTAAAATTACACCAGCAATATTAATTTCTTTATTATAATTAGAAAAACCAAGAGCTGTTGCTGCCGAAGACTGAGCTTGCCCACTTACATCGACTATTAATATTACTGGCCAACCAAAAGCTAAGGCCGTTTCAGCGCTAGAGCCATGGCCAAACTGTCCCGGCTTAGCAACCCCATCATAAAGCCCCATAGAACCTTCTGTAAGAATTAAATCTGCGCCATCTGACAAAGCTACGAGATTGCCCATTAATGCATCAGACATAGCCCAACTATCTAGATTATATGAATTGCGACCAGCTGCTGCAAAATGGAAAGCTGGATCTATATAGTCGGGGCCACTCTTAAATGGCTGCACTACTAAACCCTTGTCTCTCAAAGCCCGTAATAATCCAAGCATGACTGTTGTTTTTCCAGTACCTGAACTTGGCGCTGATATTAAGAGGCCGGGTGGTTGCCTCATAATTTTTTTCCCTCATCTGCAGATTGAGGACGAAAACGTCTGTCATAGTCAGTAGAATATAGAGAGCTTTCCGCGAATGTCTCATTTCCAAGCACAGGTCCTACTAAAATTAGGGCAGTCCTTTCGATATCTTCTGACACCCCTTCTTTAAAGCTCACAAGAGTGCCACGAATTATTTTTTGATCTGGCCAACTAGCCCGGAATACTACTGCAGCTGAGCAATCATCACCATAAAATGGTATAAGTTTTTCAACAACCTGAGTTAAGTTATGAATTGAAAGATGGATGGCGAGAGTAGCTTTTGTACGGGCAAAATTCTCTAGTGACTCATTATCAGGCATGGCCGAGGCACGACCCGAAGTACGGGTTAGAACTACCGACTGCGTTAGGGCAGGTAAGGTTAATTCTGTACCGAGAGCCGCAGCTGCAGCAGAAAAACTTGTAACTCCTGGCGTCAATGTAAAATTTATCTTTTCTTCTCGAAGTCTACGAAGCTGCTCGCCCATAGCTGACCATATTGATAAGTCGCCCGAGTGCAGCCGCGCGACGTCATAACCCAACTCAGTTGCTTTTTTACATTCTTCTATAATAGCATCCAGATCTAGGGGAGCAGTATTTATAATCCGAGCATCTTCGGGGCAATGCGTAAGTATCTCAGATGGAACAAGAGAGCCCGCATAAAGACAAACTTGGCAACTTGTTATTAACTTTTGTCCTCGCAGTGTTATTAAGTCAGCAGCGCCCGGACCTGCCCCTATAAAATGAACAGTCATATGCTTTCCCCTTCAGCAATAGCACATACAGCTAGTCCATCATCTGAAATTTTTCTTGGTTCTAAAAGTTTAGCTGGACCTTTAAAAAAAGCCAGTGCTGCACTTTCCGCTACACTGCCAGTTTGTCGCTTTTCAATTACCGCTGCTGACTGTGTAAATGTTTTTATTGATTTCATTACTTCATTTTCAACCGCATACAAAGGTAACTCATATCTTTCAGCAAGCGCCTTCAAAGCGGGATGATCCACCTTATCTTCGGGAGCAGAAAAACCACAGATTTTATGTTCAGCCCTAGCTTTACTCAGGGCATTAACAAGACTATCAGTATTTGCCAAGGATCTAAAACCAAAACCAGCGATACAAACTATTGCCATCAGCGCACAACCACCAACTGAGTAATAGGGTAAGACGCTTTCCAGCTACTTTTCCCACCAATTTGTTTTGGCTGCGAATATTCAAAACGCAGTAGTTGGCCACCAAAATTCTCCGCACAGTCAATAATCAAACGATCAGTTTCAATTGTTACCCCATTAACAACTAAACGAGTGCCAGCAGGGATAATTTCCCATATTTTTGCAAATAACTCAGCGCTAAATCCACCACCTATAAAAACTGCATCAGGGCGATCAAGTTTATTCAAAGCATCCATGATATCTGACTCGATAACTTCTATCCAATCGACGCCTAATTTTGCTGCATTTAAATTTATATTTTCCGCCCTGATTGAATTCTTTTCGACAGCTGTAGCTTTCATTGAGGGTCCCGAAAGCAACCATTCGATTGCTATAGAACCCGAACCAGAACCTAAATCCCAAAGATGTTGGCCTTTTTGGGGAGCTAGAGCAGATAAAGTAAGTGCTCTGACGGGCTGCTTTGTGATTTGCCCATCATTTGCAAACCAGTCATCAATCAGGCCAGATGCTTGTGACAATATCTTCCCAGGGCCTAAAACTTTTATCCCTACCATAAGAGGGTGTTGAAATTTTCTTTTTATTTTTTCTTTTGCTAGAGTTTTTGTCACCTTCTGGGTTACTGAGCCAAGTGACTCTAAAACCCACAATTCACTATCACCAAATCCAGTTTCAATTAAATACTCGCTCAAAGGATCAACCGATTCACCATCACGTACTGTTACTATGAGATTTTGGCCAACAGCGAGGTGTGGGCGCAACCTCGAAAAAGAAGCCGAATGGAGTCCAAGTTGAACTGTTTTCTCTATTGGCCAGCCTAATTCTGCCGCGGCCAATGAAAAACAACTTTGTGCTGGTATTGCACGCCATTCTCTCCGATCAAGCTTCTGGGTGATTTGGGAGCCTGCACCAAACCAAAATGGGTCACCAGAAAATATCACAGCGACACGGCTACCTCGTAGTGTAAGAAGCTTTTCTATTCCTTCAGAAAAAGGGACTGGCCAAACTATTTGATCCCCAGAAAGTTGAGGGAGGGAAGCTAAATGCCGTGGAGGCGCCATGATTATCGGTGCGTCCTGCAAAACCGCTTGGGACTCAGGTGATAAACTTGCATAGCCGCCAGCATCCATGCCAATAATAGTTAACCAGGGAATATCGTTCATGCAAAAAAATCTCTTGATACTTGGTGGAACAACCGAGGCTTCAGCCTTCGCACAGATTATCTCTAAAACTAATATAAATGCCAGACTTTCTTACGCTGGCCGAGTAAGTCGGCTTCGCCCTTCCCCAATCGAAAAACGGGTTGGTGGTTTTGGAGGTGTACCTGGGCTTGTAGAGTATCTTAAATTAGAGAAAATTACTCATGTAATAGACGCAACACACCCCTTCGCATCACAAATGAGCAAAAACGCCATAGAAGCATGTTCTATTGCGAGTATACCTCTAGCCGCACTCACGCGTCCTGCCTGGCAGAGCAAAAAAGGAGACAAATGGATCAATGTTCCAAATTTAGAGGCAGCTGTCCAATATTTGAAACAGCCAAAAAGGCGTGTGCTTTTGGCTATTGGAAGGCAAAGTTTATCTTTATTTTATGCTCAATCACAACATAGTTACATTTTGCGTCTAGTCGACCCGCCTGAAAGGCCTCTTAAATTTCCAGATCACTCTATTAATATTTCAAGGGGTCCATTTACTATCAAAAATGACATGGCATTGTTCAAAAAGTACAAAATTGAATTAGTTGTAGCCAAAAATTCTGGAGGCAGTGGCGCTTATTCCAAAATAGAGGTTGCGAGAACTTTAGGTGTATCTGTTGTTATGGTTGACAGACCTGAAATACCCAGTCGAAAGGAGATTTTCCAAGCGGATACCGTCCTTAATTGGCTGAACCAAGTTTAGAGTATCTCGGTGTATAGGCAAAAGTTTTTCCATTTTGTAATAAAACTTTTGTTTGACTAGATCCTATAATAACCACAGTCTGCATATCTGCCATTTCTGGTTCAGCTTGGGCTAAGGTCATGATTTGAAGACGCTCCTCAGGAGTAGAAATCGCACGCGCGAAGACGATAGGCCGGTCTTTAGAACATTCACGTTTTAACATGGTTAAGGCTTTCTTGAAACCTTCCGGTCTTGATTTGGATCTGGGATTGTATAGCGCCATAGCAAAATCAGCCTCGATCCCAAGCAAAAGCCTTTTTTCAATCAACTCCCAAGGTTTAAGGTTATCACTCAAATTTAAAACACAAAAATCATGGCCCAGGGGTGCACCAATTTTGGCAGCCGCTGCCAACATTGCCGTTATGCCAGGCAGAATTTGGATCTCTACATCAGCCCACCGCATTGGGTTTTTATCCAAGATTTCAAAAACTGCTGCAGCCATAGCAAAAACGCCTGGATCACCAGACGATACAATTAAAACTTTCTTACCAGAAGCTGCCAAATCCAGCGCCAGTTCGGCCCTCTCAATCTCAACTCTATTATCCGAAGGATGTAAAACCAAACCATCACGTGAGGGTATCCTAGCCACATAGGGGATATATCCCACAATATCTGTTGCAGACAAAATTGCCTCTTGCACATTAGGTGTTACCAGCTTTGGATCACCAGGGCCTAAGCCTGCTATAGTAAGTAGTTTGACCATTTTATTTTGCCTTACCATGCAAAACAATAATCGAAAAATAAGGGGCAACGTCCTTAGTATATTCTACCAATTTGCAAACAGATTGATTTGACATTGCAGCAAATTCAACAATAAATGCATCGCTCTCACGTTCAGCCAAAGTAATCGCAGCTCTGATTTTATTTAAATTTTGACCAACCTTCATTATGACAGCTGCATCGGTTGTACTAATTTTATCAACTAAATCTTTTTGAGATAATGTACCCGTTAAAATGGTTAGAATATTGTCGCCCCAAGTTATCGGTAAACCAGTTGCAGTCCAAGCTGCAGACATTCCAGTAATTGCTGGAACAACCTCAATAGGAACCTCGAAGCGAAGCCTTTCATAAATATGCATAAAAGATCCATAAAAAAAAGGATCACCCTCACAAAGGACGCAAACATCGTCTCCACTTTCGATTACAGATTTTATGTGCCGACAACACTCATCATAGAAAGACGTCATGATTTTTTTATATCTTGGATCAGAAAGTGGGATCTCCGTTGTAACGGGATACTCCATTGCGTACTCTTTGACATTTTCAGGTAAAATTTCAGAGACTATTTGACGTGCATGACCAGGTCTTCCAGCTTTTCGGAAAAATGCTATAAAATTGCATGATTTTATTAATTTATCTGCCCTGACACTCATTAAATCAACCGATCCAGGTCCTAACCCAACACCATAAATTGTCCCTATTTCTGAGCTAGACTTTTTCATTCAATTCGGCTCGCTAAAGCATTTACTGCGGCTACGGTAATAGCACTTCCCCCTAAACGACCTTTCACAATGCAGCTTGGCA
>Ga0315330_10003950_pt1 | contig 10155 bp, 7 predicted proteins | sample M140m34915metaG_FD_203453 | JGI IMG/M metagenome (GOLD analysis project Ga0315330, IMG submission 203453) | Ammonia-oxidizing marine archaeal communities from Monterey Bay, California, United States - M1 40m 34915 | ecosystem: Environmental > Aquatic > Marine > Intertidal zone | place: USA... | reverse complement strand
ACCTGGTGCTGAAGCACCAAAGCTGCGCATACCGATAACTTCGCCATCTATGCCAACCCACTTGTACCAGTAATCAGCCGCAGCCGCTTCCACGGCAATGCGCTTGCGCACGGTCGGCGGCAGCACTTCATCGCGATACGACTGTTCCTGAGATTCAAATACGTCAGCGCTGGGCATAGAGACCAGTCGCGCTGCAACGCCAGCACTCTGCAGACGGGCAACCGCATCTACACAAATCTGCACTTCCGAGCCGGTCGCCATGATGATTAATTCAGGCGCATCCTCGCAGTCTTTGAGCACATACGCGCCACGGTTGATGTCGCTCACCTGCTGCGCGTCCCTGTCCTGATGCGGGAGCCCCTGACGAGAAAACACCAGGGCTGTTGGGCCGGTGTTGTGTTCCAACGCCGCTTTCCAAGACACCGCTGATTCCACGTTATCGCAGGGACGCCATACTGACATATTTGGGGTTACACGCAGTGCAGTCAGTTGCTCGATTGGCTGGTGGGTTGGGCCATCTTCGCCCTGACCAATAGAGTCATGGGTATACACGAGGATACTGTGCTGCTTCATTAACGCCGCCATGCGCGCCGCATTACGGGCATATTCCATAAAAATCAGGAAGGTCGCTGTATAAGGGATAAAGCCTCCATGCAGGGCGATGCCCGAGGCCATTGCGGTCATACCGAATTCACGCACTCCGTAGTAGATATAGTTACCACTGGCGTTTTGCGTCACCGGGGTAGTGCCTGACCATATGGTCAGATTAGAACCAGCGAGATCGGCACTGCCACCGATTAACTCTGGCAGCATTGCGCCGAAGGCCTCGATACATTGCTGCGACGCCTTACGGCTGGCAATGTTGTCTGCAGTCTGCTGACATTGCTGAATATACTCGTCTGCTTTCTCCGCAAAAAAGCCGGGCAGCTCACCTTTGACTCGGCGCACCAGTTCCATAGCGAGTTCGGGATATTCTTCTTCATAAATGACCAGCTTCTCTTTCCAGGCTGTTTCCGCGGAAAAACCCTTCTCGGTCGCATCCCAGGCCTGCTTAATGCCCTCTGGAATCACAAACGGGGCGTGTGGCCAGCCAAGTTCCTGTCGGACAGCGGCAACTTCTTCTTCGCCGAGCGGCGCACCATGGGTCGCAGAAGTGCCGCCCTTATTGGGTGAACCAAAACCAATTACGGTCTTGCAACAGATCAGGGTGGGCTTCGATGACTCTAGTTGTGCGCTTTCAATGGCCTTGGCAATGGCTTCACCGTCATGACCATTGGCCTTGAGTGCCTGCCAGCCATAGGCTTCAAATCTGGCCGGCGTGTCGTCGGAGAACCACTCTTCCACTTCGCCATCAATAGAGATGCCATTGTCATCGTAGAAAACAATCAGCTTGCCGAGTTGCAGGGTGCCTGCCAACGAACACACCTCGTGGGAGATGCCCTCCATGAGGCAGCCATCACCTGCAAATACGTAGGTATAGTGATCGACGATCTCGTGATTCTCACGATTGAATTGTGCGGCGAGAGTTTTCTCTGCCACTGCCATACCGACGGCGTTTGCCAAGCCCTGGCCCAGTGGACCGGTGGTGGTCTCAACGCCGGGCGTATCGCCGTATTCGGGATGACCCGGCGTCGATGAATGTAGCTGGCGGAAATTTTCGAGCTCTGCCATCGGCAGCGCATAACCAGTCAGGTGCAGGAGCGAGTAAATCAGCATGGACCCATGGCCATTGGAAAGCACGAAGCGATCCCGATTAAACCAGTCTGGATTCGATGGATTGTGGTTGAGATAATCTCGCCACAACACTTCGGCGATGTCTGCCATGCCCATGGGCGCACCGGGGTGCCCGGATTTCGCTTTTTGTACTGCGTCCATACTCAAGGCACGTATGGCGTTGGCGCAATCTCGACGAGATACGGCGTCAGTCATTAATACACTCCTGTTTGCCCTAGATTGGTGCTGGTCTCAGGCCAGCTCTGGCGACTCTTCAATTTGGTCCAAAAATGAAGGGCAGTATTGTCCCCCACCTCTGATCAAGATGCTACAAACGCCAGCATTTTCGGGCCCTAAACTATATCAATAATTTTTGATATAGTTTGAAATGCCACCAAAGAACTGCTACCTTTCCGTCCAGTTCTTAGTTCAACACAAGCCCTCTGCGATGTCCGTTCCCGCCCTTAAAGACCAGTTCAGCGTCGAAGCTACCGATCTCGACCAGCTGACGGCCCTGTGTAAAGCCCTTGCCGATAGCCTGCGGCTTCAGATTTTGCGTCTGCTGCGCAATGAATCGTTCGGTGTGTTGGAGTTGTGTCGCATCCTGGATATCAAACAGTCTGCGCTGAGCCATCATTTAAAGATACTGGCCACCGCTGAACTGGTAACGACCCGTCGCGAGGGTAATTCGATTTTCTATCGGCGCAGCTTCCTCACTGACGAGGATCCTTCCCGCGACATTAAGGAGAGCCTGTTCGAGCAGGTCGACATGGTGGAGTTGTCAGCGGCGCAGACCAGAAAGATCAAACAGATTCAGATGGAGCGGTCGCAGCTATCCCTGAGCTTCTTTAACAAGAACGCGGCCAAGTTTCGGGAAAAGCAGGGTCTGATTGTTGAACACAAGGACTACCACGCCGCCTTGCTCGGCGTTATCGATGGGCTGAGTCTGAACCCCGAAGCCACGGTGTTGGAAGTTGGGCCCGGAGAGGGTCAACTGCTGCGGCAATTGGCTTCCAGGTTCGAGCACCTAACCGCCCTAGACAACTCCAGAGACATGCTGGAAAGATCGCGGCAAGCTATCACTACGACCTCTCACTCCGACGTCGAGTTCATCCTCGGTGACACCTCGGTAGCAAAGAAGCAAAGGGTTCGCAGTGACCTGATCATTTTTGACATGGTGCTGCATCATATTTCATCGCCAGCAAAAGCATTTAAAGAGTGCGCCGAATTACTTAACGAAAGGGGCTACCTGCTCGTAGTTGAACTGCGCTCCCACGATCAGGATTGGGTCAGGGATACCTGTGGCGACTTGTGGCTTGGCTTCGAAGAGCGTGATTTAAACCACTGGGCAGAGAAATCAAGCCTGGACAAAGGACAAAGCTCATTCTTGAGTTTACGCAACGGCTTTCAAATACAGATCCGTGTGTTTCATAAAGAGACTCATAGCACCTAAAATCACCCTAGAGAAAAGAAGGAAACCATAATGGCAGAACCGCATCTATTTACATCTGAGTCCGTGTCCGAAGGACATCCAGACAAGATGGCAGACCAGATTTCTGATGCCATCCTCGATACGCTGTTAGAGCAAGATAAAAAGTCCCGCGTTGCCTGCGAAACCATGGTAAAGACAGGCATGGTTATCGTGGCTGGCGAGATTACTACCGAGGCCTATGTCGATGTTGAAAGCCTGGTTCGTCAAGTCGTTAACGATATTGGCTACAACCATTCAGAAAGCGGATTTGATAGCAATACCTGTGCGGTCATGAACGCCATCGGCGGCCAGTCAGGAGACATTGCCCAAGGCGTCGATGAAGCAGACGATCACGAACAGGGTGCCGGTGACCAGGGCTTGATGTTTGGCTACGCGACCAACGAAACCGATGTCATGATGCCTGCGCCAATCTACTACTCTCATCTGTTGGTCAAGAAGCAGTCTGAAGTGCGCAAGAGCGGCAAACTGGCATGGTTAGAGCCTGATGCGAAAAGCCAGATCACATTCCGCTATGAAGATGGCAAGCCAGCCGGAATCGATGCCGTTGTTCTCTCTACCCAACACCGAGATACCGTGGATCTCAAAGACCTGCAGGAAGCGGTGATGGAAGAAATCATAAAGCCTGTACTGCCGGCTGAGTGGTGCGATGCAAATACTAAATACTTTATTAATCCAACGGGCCGCTTTGTTATCGGTGGACCACAGGGTGACTGTGGCCTGACCGGGCGCAAAATTATCGTGGACACTTATGGCGGCATGGCTCGTCATGGTGGCGGCGCATTCTCCGGTAAGGACCCATCCAAGGTCGACAGGTCAGCAGCCTACCTCGCGCGCTATGTCGCAAAGAACCTGGTAGCGGCAGGCATTGCCGATCGCTGCGAGCTACAGCTGTCCTACGCGATTGGTGTTGCCGAGCCAACGTCAATCAGCATTGAAACTTTTGGCACCGGCAAGATTGCCGACAGCAGGATTGTCGAACTGGTCCGCGAACATTTTGAATTAAAACCCAAAGGCCTGATTCAGATGCTGGATCTGCTGCGACCGATTTATCGGGACACGGCGGCCTATGGGCACTTCGGTCGGGAAGAGCCGAACTTTTCCTGGGAAAGAACAGACAAGGCTGACGCCCTGCGCGCCGATGCCGGAATTTAAACCTATTTCATTTATTAGTTAGCTCTGGAGTAAATCATGAGTACCGTAACTGCAACAAGCAATGTAACCAGTCTGCACGACTATAAAGTCGCCGATATCAGCCTAGCAGACTTTGGTCGTCGCGAGATAACTCTGGCCGAAGCCGAAATGCCGGCTTTGATATCACTGAGGAAGAAATACGCCGCCGAAAAGCCGCTGGCAGATGCCAAAATTCTCGGCTGCATTCACATGACCGTACAAACCGCCGTCCTGATTGAGACGCTGGTGGAACTCGGCGCTGAAGTGCGCTGGTCTTCCTGTAACATCTTCTCTACTCAGGACCATGCTGCGGCGTGTATAGCGGCCGCAGGCATTGCAGTCTATGCCTGGAAGGGTCAGACCGAAGAAGAAGGCGAGTGGTGTATCGAGCAGACTATCCTCAAGGACGGGACTCCTTGGGATGCCAATATGATTCTTGATGACGGCGGCGACCTCACCGCCATGGTGCACGACAAGTATCCTGAGATGCTTCCAAGCATTCATGGCATCACAGAAGAAACTACCACTGGTGTACACCGGCTGCTGGAAATGATGGAAGAAGGCTCTCTTAAAGTGCCTGCCATTAATGTGAATGATGCGGTCACCAAGTCTAAGAACGATAACAAGTATGGTTGTCGCCACAGCTTAAATGATGGCATCAAGCGCGGCACAGACATGCTGCTCTCGGGCAAGCAAGCGCTGGTAGTTGGTTACGGCGACGTGGGCAAAGGTTCGGCACAAAGCCTGCGCCAGGAAGGCATGATCGTCAGGATCTCCGAGATCGACCCTATCTGTGCCATGCAGGCCTGCATGGACGGCTTCGAAATCGTATCGCCTTACATCGACGGGCAGAACACCGGCCAGGCCGATGCCATTGACCGCGTTCTGTTGGACAAGACCGACCTGATCGTCACCACTACCGGTAACGTCAATGTCTGCGACAAGCACATGCTGGACGCAGTGAAGAAAGGCGCCATCATTTGTAACATCGGTCACTTCGACAATGAGATTGACACTCAGTACATGCGTGACAACTGGACCTGGGAAGAGGTTAAGCCCCAGGTACACAAGATCTATCGTGACGATGCCGAGAACCAGGATGATTACCTGATCCTCCTGTCAGAGGGCCGCTTGATCAACCTTGGTAACGCGACCGGACACCCGTCTCGTATCATGGACGGCTCTTTCGCAAACCAGGTACTGGCGCAGATTTACCTTTATGAGCGTAAGTTCGCCGATCTTGGCGATGACTTCAAGAAGACTGGTATCACAGTTGATGTTCTGCCCAAGCACCTCGATGAGGAAGTAGCTGCATTGATGGTTGCAGGTTTTGGCGGTGTACTTACTGAGCTCACCCCTGTCCAGGCAGACTACATCAATGTAAAGGTCGAAGGCCCTTACAAGAACGACAGTTACAAATACTAAGTAGAGCGACACACAGCAATGGATTCCAAAAACTCCCCTTTCAGTATTGAGTTTTACCCACCGCGTAACGCGGAGGGGGAATCCAGGCTAGATGCAGTACACGCAGAGCTGGCGAAACTTAATCCCGACTATTTCTCAGTGACCTATGGTGCTGGAGGGTCAACCAAATCTGGAACCAGGAAACTGGTGATGAAGTACCAGACCGCTGGCTCTCAGGTCGCGCCGCATTTGTCTTTCGGCGGCACCGACGAGCAAGAGGTTCTGGAGTTACTGCAGACGTATAAAGAGGCCGGCATCAAACGCATTGTTGCATTGCGCGGCGACATCCCTTCCGGCAGCGGCGCACCCATGTACTACCGCTACGCCAATGAGCTGGTGAAATTTATCCGCGAGGAAACTGGTGACTATTTTCACATCGAGGTTGCTTGCTACCCGGAGACACATCCTGAAGCCAAAAACTTCAGCAGCGATGTGGCGTTTTTCAAACAGAAGGTCGATGCTGGTGCCAACTCGTCTATTACCCAATACTTTTACAACGTCGATGCCTATTTCCGATTTGTAGACTATTGTGATTCCCAGGGCATTAATGTGCCAATCGTACCCGGCGTCATGCCAATTACCAATTTCGACAACCTCAAGCGCTTTAGTGCCAAGTGCGGTGCTGAAATACCGCTGTGGCTGGGTAAGCGCCTGGAAGACTTTGGTGACGATGTCACCGGACTCAAACAGTTTGGCCAGGATGTCGTCACCGAACTCTGCTATGACCTGTTACAGGGCGGCGCACCAGGTCTGCACTTTTACTCCATGAACCTGTCCAAGAGTGTGAGTCAGATCTGGTCGGAACTGGGGCTGCAGGACCGCAATACTTGAACCCTTCAGCTCTGGCTTCAGCCTCTTTGCTTCCTTCATCTTGACGATGCCATGCGACTAACCCGGATTTACTTTTCTGAACCGCTCACAGCAGACAGCAATGTCCTGCTGCCGAAAGAGACGTCGCACTATCTTGCCAATGTGCTGCGGCTCAAGACTGGCGATACTATCCTGTTGTTCAACGAATCTAACGGAGAATTCCTGGCAACAATCAATGAGGTCAGGAAGGGCAGCGTAAGCACCATAGTCGCAGAGCAGCGCAGAGCGCCTGCCGGCAGTGGGATTTCCATCGAGCTAGGGCTTGGCCTCTCCAAGGGCGACCGCATGGATTACGGTATTCAAAAGAGCGTGGAGATGGGAGTAACAGCAATTACACCGATCTATTGCGAGTTCGGTGAAGTTCGATTCAAGCAGGCTGCGCGGGTAGAAAAAAAACTCAGGCACTGGCGGCGGGTCGCCGTCAGTGCCACAGAGCAAAGCGGCCGCTTAGATGTCGCCCCAATCGAAGCGCCCCAGAATATTTCTGATTGGCTGGGATCAGTCAAAGCGAGCACGCGCCTGTGTCTCGACCCCGCTGCAGAGGTCCGTCTGGGTGATCAGCCACTCTCTAGTTCTGTGGCGGTGCTCATCGGGCCGGAAGGCGGCTTTTCCGAAGCTGAGCTTGCACTGGTGGAAAGAAGCAGATTCACCCGCGTCACGCTCGGCCCAAGAATTTTGCGTACGGAAACCGCGCCAGTGGCTGCGTTGGCGGTGGTTCAACATCTGCTTGGAAACTAGAGTGTACGGCAGTGCTGGCGCAGTTACCTTCGCGAAAAACCAACCGATACCATCCCCACTCTCAGTGCCGCAACACTGCATGCGGTAATCAATCAGATCAAGGTCGAGCGCCCGCGGGTCGACGCGTTTCATTTTCGATAAACCAGAGTGGTCCTACTGAGTGAAGAGCGCGCAACCTATAGGTGGATTAAACCGCTCACGGTTGGTCTGGGTAACCCTTGTTAGGGAGAGGGAACAGACGTTGAGAGTCATTCTCCAAAGTGATCATTTTCGGATACCCGGTGTATAGTTCAACCGCCGTAACCACAGGGCACAATGACAGCGCGGGGATATATTGCACTATCCGCTGCTCTAGGAACTTCAGCTGCCACTGCAGAGACGGTCTGGCAGTTTGAAATAAGCAGGGGCCGGCATCCTTAGATTGGGGTGGCAACCAACAGGCAAAAAAAAGCGCCCCTTATGCCAGGAGCGCTTACGTCATTCACGTCAAGGGAGTGTTATTCGGTAAATTTCGATGCACCTTAAGTTTTCGACTCACCGGTCTGACGTCATCAACATTTCAGCGAGCTTAGTGAGAGTCCCGAGAAGGCGTCTTGCAATTTTAGAGGTGATTTTGCTCCAGTTGTTGTGCGGCTCCTCTAGAAGTCTGGTTTGAGACTGCGGGTCTAGATCGCTTGCTCACCAGTTTCACCGGTACGAATACGGATGACCTGCTCTAACGCAGTCACAAAAATCTTGCCATCGCCGATCTTGCCAGTAGCCGCTTCTCTAGAGATTGCTTCCAGCGACTGTTCCAACAACTTGTCCGAGATCGCGATTTCCAGTTTCACCTTTGGTAGGAAATCGACCACGTATTCAGCGCCGCGATAGAGTTCGGTGTGACCTTTCTGCCGACCAAATCCCCTTACTTCCGTGACGGTGATTCCCTGCACGCCAATTTCAGACAGCGCCTCACGTACGTCGTCCAGTTTGAAAGGCTTGATGATTGCCGTGACTAGCTTCATTTCTGTTTGCTCCTCTTCTCTTAAAAGCAACCTAGTCAGCGCTATGCGACATACTTAGCTGATACTCAAGCACGGGCCGTGCCAGAAGTATTAAAATCAATCATACAGAGATCGGTTCGCTGCCTGTTGATCAGACTGCCCCTTTTCGGGTACCTAAATTGATCTGAAATAGTGCGTACCGATGCTTTTCGCTAAATTTCTGTGCAATCTTATCGCTGCAACTTACGGATAGCACGCCAAACAGGGCAAATGACGACACTGCAAAGTGGTAACATTAGCGCTCATATATTCACTTACGGAGACCAAGAAAAGATGGATAGCAGCCTGATCAATGAACTGAGTGAACGCCTGAGCGCACTGGTCCCCGCCGCCAATGAGTTGCGCCAAGAAACGCGCGCTAGAATAGAGCACGCTCTCAAAGCCGGACTCAGTGATCTGGATGTGCTGACCCGTGAAGAATTCGAAGGGCAGGCGCAGGCATTGGGCAGGGCACAGCAGCGGGTAACAGAGTTAGAGACCGTGGTCGCTGATTTGGAAACGCGCGTAAGTTTCCTGGAACAAAGTGACAGAGGCTCATAAGCTCTGGTGGCATACGCGGCATTGCCGTTGCCTCCAGCAAATGCTCGTCACTGATATAACGCGGCGCATCGGAATTTGCCAACGTCCTAGCGACCCGCTGCAAGCGGTGTAATACTCGCGCGGATAGAACCAGCTAGTGCCAACTGCTTACGCTGATCTGAGGGGAGCTGACATGGTGTCTCCACCTCTGCTACGCTTCCGAATGCCGGCAGTTCTTCTTCCTGCAAACCTATATGATCCAGTAACGGGCCAGAAAGCCGCTTCTGACAATACTGCAGCTGGGTTGGCGCACAGCGACAGTATCGCTTTGGATCTGAGCTATACCCACAGGGACAAGGATTCATCGCGGCAATTGATTAGATGCACCAAGAATCCCCAGTGCAATAGCCAGATTATATTGACCGCTAACCCTCGGCAAATCCTCGGGTGCAAGGTTCACCGTAATGTGCCTGGCCGGAAATTCCAGACTGCTATTGATAATTAATGATCGCCGACCGCACAAACCCCTTAGTCTCACGCACGGCGGTTTCTGGCATACCCCGAATCTGAAGCCGGGCAGGCCATTAGAGAGATGAGTTTCAACCACCACTTCACGTGCGTCAATACCAAGCAACGCTCTGGAATAGAGAACATAGAGCGACACCTTCTACTTGACTGTTAAAGAGTAAAAAGGAGTGATAGATCAGGTGCAGGGAATTGAGAAATTATGGGGGGGTAATTTTACCAGGCCGCTGATAAGAACCAGCATGCGACTTGGCCTAACTCTAACGACGCCCCGTTAGATTTGCGCTGCGCTTCAGCGCGGTTCAGGAAACCGAGAAACCTTTCTTTATACAACGAGATTGGGAAGACCAAGAGTGCACTGCAGATCAGTCTCGCTAAATGTCAGCAGAAAAAAGTGGGCTCAACAGAGCCCACTTTCATTATATCCTAGACGCACAACGTGCATGTAGACGTCGCAATCTCTACTGGCTGATTTCAAGCATATACGTAACCAGGGCACGGATATCATCGTCGTTGCAATCGAAGCATAAGCCTTTTGCAGGCATCGCGTTCACTCCATTGATGGCGTTAGCGACAACGGCGTCCATACCTTTTTCCATACGTGGCTCCCATTCGCTCATC
>Ga0315330_10003949_pt1 | contig 10155 bp, 15 predicted proteins | sample M140m34915metaG_FD_203453 | JGI IMG/M metagenome (GOLD analysis project Ga0315330, IMG submission 203453) | Ammonia-oxidizing marine archaeal communities from Monterey Bay, California, United States - M1 40m 34915 | ecosystem: Environmental > Aquatic > Marine > Intertidal zone | place: USA... | reverse complement strand
TATAGTTTCAGTGTGATTTTATGTCCTGCAGTTTGTTCTTCTTCGACTTTCTCGTCCCATACACTTGGTTTAGTGTAGAACTCTCCAGGCATTACGTTCTTTGTTCCCTTTACCATTTCAGAATACATTTGTAATGCAGCCCCAGCTGCAGTTCCACCGTCATGAGGAATCGGGTCAACAAATATTTGATAGTCGGGGAATCTTTGTAGATACTTATAATTGTTAGTGCAATTTAAACTGAACCCACCACTTAATATAATATTCTTACAGTCGGGTTTATAATCAATTGCCTTTTGAATTAATTCACAAGTATATTCGAAACTATCCAGTTCAAGTGTATGACCTATGTTATAACGATTATAAACATTCTTATCATTCGTTCCGTAACTTGCCATACCCATGACTTTACCAGCTGCACGACCCAGTTTATCTGTACCCAGTGCAAAAGATAAATTACTAAAGTTCATACCCATACTTGGAGTACTCACCATATCGTAATCCACTTCGTTGTCTCGAAAAGAATCGACTGACTTCGTCATGAGACAATCATAGAGTTCGTTCGGTAACTTCGAACTGAGGTCTGCACAAAATCGATAGTTGGATAATTTCTGATAGAGAGGTGTAATATCTTTATTTCCGTCTTCGTCAAGGTCACCATAATATATCGATTCTATTTCTTGGTGACTTGGATAATCGTCCCACCTCTTACGACAACCACCACCGTCCATGGTAATTACCAATGCATCGTCCATATCTGAAAGACTGAATCCACACCATGCATGATGTACATGGTGGTCAATGTTATACAGGTATTCACCTTCGTCTAAATCAAAATGATGTTGTATGATATCGTTTGCAATCTGTAGGTCGCCGTCTCCTTCTTCGTCACCACAATAGGTAAAGAGGTCAACATACCTTTCTTCGAGGTCTTGTAGACGTTCACGACTTAACTGATGTTCACACATATCTTTCATGAACTCTCGTGTTGCAAGTCTGTCTTGTGCAAGGGTAGGGTCAATATCATAATCGTAACACCTTCGGTCAAAACTTGAAAACACCACTTCGTCAATCGACTCGATATTAATCTTCTGTTCGATAGACTGTAATTTTGTTTCTTCGTCAGGCTTTGGTGCCCAATACTTTGACCGTCTACAACGTTCTTCTTCGAACACGTCTACGAGTACGCCGTCTTTAACGACTGCAATGGAAGTGTCGTGGGAAATGTTTATACCGAGAATGGTATTCTCAATCAATCCTGCCATAATATATCCTATATTAAATAATTATTCTGTTTCTTTTGGTGCATAGTGTTCGATAAGTTTTTTGGACGATACAAGTTTTGCATCTAATAGTTCTTCACATAAATGTTTTCTTCCTTGTGAATAACCACTTCTCCATACGAACCACACTAATGCGACCACATATGCTATATGTATAAGAATTAAAGTATCACTCATTTCTTCTCCTTATTAAATAAGTCACGATAATTTGGTAGGTCTTCGAAACGTTCCCATGGTCGATAATGTCGAAGTACCTCGAAGATACTCCAATAAACCACAAGTCCGAATCCATAGATAAAGAAGGTATGAAATACCCACCATGGAAATGTTAATACGTTATTAATAAATTCTATCATATGTTTTTATTTATACCACAAAGAAATATTTAATTAGACCACTTAATAAAATAAGAAATCCAACTCCATTTAATAATATAAGAGCTCGGTCTTCCCATAATAAAGAAACACCCAACCACCCACACACACCTACGAATGACAAGGACAAATCAAATATTTGTAGTTCGGGTACACCACTTGCACGAAACGACATACCCAAGACGAGACATACACTTGACGCCCATTTAAGATACCATGCAATTGTTTCCTTTTGTTGATTATTCATAATTTAGGTGTCCTTATATAATTCCGTATGACAATAAACCCATAAGAGAACCATGCAAGAATAAACAGACCCACCATGAACTCAATCATTTACCAATATCCTTAATGTTACTCTTATTAATGACTTGATACGCACCTTTATTGTATGCAGGTGCAACGGTGAAGTTCTTAGACTCTTCTATTCTCCATGACGTATCCTTAGACACACCACACGTCCCGCCTAAGGGTTTATCCGACACATACGAGGGGTAACGTTCCCTATGTGCATTAATCTCTTCCATACGAGGATTACTGACCTCTAAAGACGACTTGGATACAAACTCCGTACGTTTACGGGGTGCAGTCTTATAGGCATTAGTCTTTCTTTTCTTACCACTGTAGGAATGAGTCATAGAACCATAGAACATACCCATTAAGATATCCTCGAAGTTTCTTCCGTATCCACAGGGTCAATGTACATAGGGGTTTCAGACCCACCAATAGAATTCAACCATACCGAAAACAGTATTATCAGTATCCATATACAGACATGGAATGGAATAAAGAATTCGCTGGAAGAAGACCAAGGCCTCTCGTTTATTATTTTTTGTATTATACTCATTTTTACCTCGAAAAAAAAATTTGTCTCTGTTGCTATAAATCTGCTGAGATAAACAGGGTAGGGGTCTAGGTCGCTTTCATATGACCATAGGAGTCCCAAAATACTGTTTTTCGCAGCCCCTCTAAGGGGTGGGGGTCTCTCTCATGCCCCCATGGTGGTCTCGGTACACAACCCTAGAGTCTTTATGTTTTTATCAGAAAACTTGCGTGATTCCTCAATGGTATCAATCACTGCAATCCACGGTCTTATACTCTAGTCAATCCCATGTAATACATCTATTATATCATTAATGCAAAGGGCGGTCAACCCCATTTATGCGAATATAATGTAATTCGTAATTTCCTATGATATCTGGCCCACCTCTGCGTTTAACACTCATACACATCATATACCAACTCTTGTTCTGTAGTGGGCCTTTGTCGAGTGCCAGTTGCATTTCCTTACTGTTCAGTGGTATCTTCACGATGTCTCCCCTAAACTCAGGCGATAGGTGGCTGATTATTATTCCATTTATCATTGTGTATAGCTTAACACAAATACGTGCCAATGTCAAGCTTTATTTTCGTGACACTTAGTGTGCTGACCCCCCCTCTGAAACCCTTATGGGCAAGGGGTTAGCGAGGTGCTTGACAATGGCACTAAAATATGGTATAATAGAGGGCTGTGTGTGACATTATGTGCTTGACAATGGCTCGCAAATATGTTATAATATAAGGCTGGCTCACGTATTTCTTAGAGTATCCATGCCAAAAAAACCCCAGTCAAGGGGGAGAGCGACTCCTTTTCGTTACCTTACTGGGGATATTACTTGCACTTTCGGCCGTGTGTCATAACCGTTACAGTTCTAATTCATGAAACTCACCACAAATGCCAATACAAAGGGCGTTAACCCACCTACGAAATCCCAATCAAGGAGTCCGTGTTTCTTAATTATCTTTATCATGGTTATATAATACCAAAAAATGAGAGGCATTGTCAAGCATTAACCCACCATTAGAGACCATGTATATACACTAGGTGTCATGCATCTCGCTCGGGAAACTACTCCGTCAGGTCTCCGTCTGAGGTGCTGAGAGCTCTCCGAGGGCTTGACTCCCGACTAAAACTCGTGTTTGTATCCCCGAACAACACCACATAAACCCCTTTTTTACCACTCTCCGACACACCCCGATAAATCTATTATTATTTCACACTATTACACACTTCTTCACACAATATATTCCAACCACCTACGAAGTCACTCAAATTATATTCAAAACCCTATTGCCATGCGCTTTACAGTGTGTTATACTATAGGTATGTCTAAGAAATCACGAAAATTACACCGAGAAGTATCTACTACAGTCTTTACGGGACTGATAATAAACTATCCATTGAATTTGTTTCTCTTGTTTGTCTTTATAGACTTATTGGAATGGAACTCTACATTCGTTATAGGGACTACAATCACGGGTTTAATGACGGTGGTTGCATACACTAGGGTGTACACTATAAGACGTTGGTTCTCTAATCGGCCTTAGACTTCTCGTCTCTTTCCCATAAAGTACCCTTTCTCCAATCATCTACGGAGTTTTCATGGTCTATGATTTCGTCTGAGACCTTTGTTTCCCATATATTAGGTAGTAATCCGTGTACAATGAGTATGAATGCCATTCTCCATGCGTGGAGTAGGTGTCTTGTATAGGACATATTGATGTCTTTTAGGTGGGTGAACATGGTATTATTTAGATTCGTACCAGTCTTTACTCCCTACGTTATATCCGTATTTGTCCGTTAGGGGTGGAATTCCATGACCGTCTCGTGTCGTGTTAGGTTTACCTAGTGCGATTCGTTTGTGTTCTGTGGATAGATTGGTGGGTCTTTGTATGTGTAGGAATCTCTTGAGTGAGTTATCCATGATTGAATCGTATCTCCAATATACGTCCATGGCGATTGATATGCGTGGCGTGGTGTGTATATTTGTCTTGACTTGGTGTTCTAGGTATTTCCCGGCGACGTGGAGTGTACCTCGGACGTTGCGTTGTGGTGTACCGTCCCAGTGGGTGTAATTTGGGTCTTGGCCGTCTAGGTATATGGACATTGCATAGAGTTGTTTACCTTCTCCATGAGTGTGATGCATATAGGGATTATCTTTGTCTATGGTTTCATGACAATGCAGGTTGATATTCTCTCCTTGGTGAAGACAATTTGCCCATGCTTGTAACCATAATTCGTCATACCATATCTCTTTTGAGGGTTGGAATAATGGTAGGTCAAAGAGTCTTTCGGGGATTCTTAGGGGTCTTATATCTGCATGATTGAATATATTATAAACCGTATGTTTTGCAGTCAACCCAGTATAATCATTACCCCTGCGTTGGTGTGGTATACCTAATATCTTGTGTTCGTCACGTTTGATTATATACGCAAGGTGAGTACATTCCTCGTCCGTAAGGAAGTTCTCGAACTCAGTCTTATCATTTGGGTCTAGACGAACCATAGACGTGCATACAAATCTGACTTGATGTCGTCTTCCCCTTCGAGATAGATGAATCGCACTTGTCTACTTACGTCTCTCCACTCATGGTCATATGCAAATAATGGAGCGTCCATCTCTTCTTCCATAGGTGGATACCATTCTTGTGGGAAATAAGGTCTGACTTTCTCTTCGTATTGTGCGTTGAGGTCTTCATTCTTTTCTTTGTCATTCAGATAATAAGGACTGAATTGTGCGAGTTTGGTGGGTAGAACCACTCCTTTGAATGAGTCTTCTATGTACTTCCATACGTTTCCAGTCGTATCTTCTTCTGTAAGGTTCTCTGCAATGTCTCTAAGGTCGGTTCCAATGAATCCAGTGTACCATTCTCCTTTGTATTCAGTGACTTCTCCTTCTGCAGTCCACCATTTATGTGGCATTTCAATGAACGGAAGTTTGTTTTGTTGAATGGTGTTAAGAGTTTCTACGTCCATTCCATGTGTTGCAGGTAGTTCTCGTATGTTACCAGCTTCGGGTAGATTGGTTAGGATTGCACTTTGACATAGGTCAAGAGGCATTAGATTAGTATTCCATATGATATTTTTTCTCCACGGCCCATGTTCTCCCGAATGTAGGGTGGAGTCGTTGAACAGTTGTACCACTTCGAAGTCTTCTACTCCAAAGGATTTTTCTGTATCTACGGGTAAGTGTGTGATACCGTCCATGAGTCCAGTGCCGTCTTTTGCGAGACAATAGAATTCTACTGGATTATGTTCACCACCAACCATTTTAACACGATACTTGAGTAGTCGTATGAATGATTCGTTAATGGTTTCGGAAGAGTCTCCTTCCTTCTTGTGCATGATAATGTTTGTTGCCATGATATTCCTATAATGTAAATAATTTAATAATAATATTTAGTTCAAAACTATACCTCTATTTTACTAGAGGTATTGGTTTCTGACAAGTGGTTTTATATAATCATATTGATTACTTTGGGTAATCGACCACTCTTCATAAGTTTATGTGTTTTGTCTGCGAATATTCTTAAATATGAGGCAGACAATGATGCAAAATATCGCATTGTTATCTCCTATAATGTATGGTGACTATCCGTGATTGACATTCAGATTTCTCTTACTCGTTCTTGTCACATAATTGTCACATTAATATATAGGTAAATGGAATGGTGGAGCTGACAGGGGTCGAACCTGCGACCTCTTCCGTGCAAGGGAAGCGCTCTCCCAACTGAGCTACAGCCCCAAGTCCTTATTTTCCTTTTCTTGCGTTTGCGATTTTAGTCTTTGCACGAGACTTGTAGACTCTTTTTTTAGACTCGTCTACGTTTGGTGTGGATTTGTCGTCTGCAACGTATCGACCTTTCTCGTCTCTATTGCGAACAGTTTCAAATCCTAACCAATCAGTCATTTTAGTGAACCAACCCATTAGAAACTTCTCCCGAAATTATATGTTAATGATGCAAAGATTGAATCTGCAACTTGGTCTTCGAACACGTCTTGTCCTATTGTCACACCAAAGTCCCAATTTTGACTTGCACCAAATGTTTTACCGACTCTTAATTGAGTAAAGTCTTCTGTACCTTCGAGGTCATGAAGTCCATGTATCAATCTCAAATCGAATGTGTTACCGACTAACCAGCCAAACTCATATGAGACTTGTGCATAGTTGTCGTTGGTTTCTATATCTTGATAACCTTCAACAGTGAAACCACCTATAGAAAGTATTGCATAGACCTCTTCGAAAGATTCAATTACTGCATCGTAAGTGTATCTAACGTATCCAACGTCTAGTGCAATATTATCAGACACTTGCAAGTCATAACCTGCATAGTAATCTAATTCAACGTCTGTATCTACTTCACTTACAAAGTCAACAGTCGCACCATAGAATCCTGCATAGAATCCTAAGTCTGATATGACTTCTCCTTGTAGGTGAACACTTGGTTTACCTTGTGTCTGAGATACACCTCTCCAAACGTAATCTGAATTGTAACTCAAATTACCATTGAATGACCCTGCGAATGCAGGTATCGACATGACTGATATAATCAGTCCTAATAATATATTTTTCATAATATACTCCTTCTTTATTGCTTTAAGCAACCTTCTCACGTCTGACTAACTCATTCATTATTTTCTGTTTGAGTTTGCCTTTCCCTTTCTTGGTTACCTCTCGACCTAGATTGTCGGTTGTTAAACACGACTCTAGTTCTTTGTTCAAAGTTTCTACACTTTGACACTTCATGTAATGATGTTCGATTGTTACCTTCTTGGAACCTCTCTCTACTCTCTTTACTGAATCTTTTAATTTAATTGGCATATGTCACCTTCCTTGACCACGATATGCCTTGTGGTCTTTCTTTTTTGATTTATTCATCGTACTCATTGCGATTTTGACCGTTCTTCCTCGACCACCTGTACCGTTTGAACTTGATTTCTTTCCATTCCCATTCATTGCTGAACGGTGTTTTAATTTACTACTTCCTTTTGCCATGACTCCTCTAGGTAAATAACTGTATCACTTCTACAAGTAAAATGAATGCAGTTAGGGTTGTTAAAATCTTTAATATTGTTATTTGTTTTCTCATTGTCTTTCCTTAGTTATTTAATGTTGTATTCTTTCTCCATGGTCTAAAACTTGGCCAAGATGTACCTCTTCGAGGGTGTAAGAATGTTGCTTGAGTGTATCTCCAAGAATCACCACTATACTTATTGTAGTCATCTATCCAGGCTCCGTGGATTCTATTGCCTGGAAATATGACACAACGATTGAATTTTGCAGGAATGATTCGTTCTATTTCAAATCGTTCCTCTACAGGGAATAAAACATTCTCATGTTCATCATTCGATAACCATGTTCCATTATACACTGCAGTCCCACCACTTTCTTGTTTATCCATATACACAATCATGTTCAATGTTGATTCGTCATCGGGAGAATCCAATGCTGAATCGGTGTGTGGGTAATGCTGAAGTTTGGTATCAAATACACTTAGTGTTTGAAAACAGTTGAACTCATAGATTCTATTCCAGTCATAATCTCCTTTGTGATAATATTTACGACATAAATTTAACAGTCTTTCCATTTCCATTTCATAGATACGAGTTGGGTGTGCTATCATATCTGTAATCCTACAGTCATTGTAATCAATTCCATTCCTACTAGGTCTTTCTGTAGAGTATTTCCACATAGGATATTGTTGATTCTGAATCCAGTAGTGTAGGTCTTCGGGATTCTCATAGAAGTTATCTATGGTCAACATAAATCCGTCAAACTCTGCGTTGAAGTTTGTACCGAATTTAAATAGTTCGTCTAATACAAATGTTTTATCTGTCATGTCCTACTGTCTCCTCTATGTATGGGGCATAATCCAAGTTGTCACCTGTTTCATTATTATCAATAGGTAGTCTATGTTTTAGATTAAAGGATATTGATATGCGTTCATAATCGTCAGGCATATTCTGTATGGGTTCTACTGCATGATTTAGGTATGAAGGCCATAATAGAAATTCATTTTCTACTGGGTAATATGAAAACTCACTATCGCAACCCTCAACACCACTGAACACTATATTGGGATATCCTTCTCTTTCTATGTCCCTATCTACTGTTTGGTGATTCGCAAGACTTAAAAAGTTTGGTGAAGTAAATTTGATTGGTTGTATTGAGTCTGTAAGAAAATAAGTTCCACTCATATGACAATTGACATGGTTGTGAGTACTATGTTGATGTGGGCCAGTGTAATGATTAACCCATGCAAACAAATGAATGTCATCTCTGCATAAATGTTTGGTTGGTTGGTTGAATGTGCCTGAACAGAAACAAATGTAGGTATCTTTAACTTGATTTGAGAATGATTTAAACCATTCCTGTTCATGCATTGAAGTTCTAATGTCTTCGTCAAAATAGGTAGTGTACTCAGTCATTACGTTTCCATTTTCTACTTTACCGACTAAGTCTCTAACACTTTGTGCAACCTCTTGTGGATTTAGATTGAATGTCCCTCTAAGAAATGGGGTAGAAAACATTGGCATAATAGAGGCTTGTGCAGGTTGGAATCCTCTTGGGTCTATTTCTTCAAGACCATTTTCACCTACGACATAGTCTTTAGTTCCTACAATCGTAGTACCTTCTGGCAAGGCATTTCCGTCTGGCCCAAAAACTTTCTCCTCATGTTGGAGTTGTGATTCGTTCTTGACTCTGCGTGGTGTATCAATCACTGGTGGTTTCATAATAAAATCTCTCTTCTTATTTTATATTCAGTTCTTCGTTTCCTCTTTCAGAATTAAACCTTCTGATTAAGTATTTAAAATTGTTTACCAAGTATGTAGGGTAATCATCTGCAGTACTTCCGAATGAACTATTTTCATCGCAGTAGTCTAACCACATTCTAGATGTGAATCCACCGAACTCTTTTGATAAAACATCTCTAAAAGCGATGTCTTGCATTATTTTTGCACTTCTGCGACTATTCCCTTTTGTCCGTCTGACATGGTAACGTCTCTATACACTACAATAACTTCTCCAAGTTGTTTAATGTATCGTTTAATTTCTTGATTATTTCTAATCATAACTTTGTAATCACCAACAGTAGTTGCAACAAATACAACGTCTCCACTGTTCATGGCTTTCATTTCGTCAAGGAATCTATCGAGGTAAGTGTATCCTTCTTTCCATTCGGGATTCTCTTTGTCTTCCCATGCACAAGTCTTAGGTCTTTTTTCTGTTCCGTCTTCTTGTGTAACTTTCTTACATGGATTGGCGATTCTCGCTTCGGATACTACATACCATTTTGGTGCAGTTAAATCCAAAGGACGGGGAAGTGTAGGTTGAATGATTTCCAACTCTACTGGTTTACTTATTATCTCTACCTTTTTGTTTGGTAGTAACGAACAACTACTCGTTATTATTGTCGCTAGACTCAAGATTGCTAATGTCTTTAGTGTCATTCTCTATTCCCTCAATTACTTCAACCGTTCCATTATTAAATCTATTCTCCATTAATCCAGGCTTGACGGTTGCAAGTCTTTCAAAGTTATGTTTGGATAATATACCTAGGTATCTTTCTTTGTCTGCCTCGATTTCTGCGTTCTTTCGAGTCATGTTCTGTAGTGCGGCTGTTTGTTTTTCAAAGTTTTCTCTGATTGCATTCATGGTCGCCTTCTGTTCCTCGACTGC
>Ga0315330_10003946_pt1 | contig 10159 bp, 1 predicted proteins | sample M140m34915metaG_FD_203453 | JGI IMG/M metagenome (GOLD analysis project Ga0315330, IMG submission 203453) | Ammonia-oxidizing marine archaeal communities from Monterey Bay, California, United States - M1 40m 34915 | ecosystem: Environmental > Aquatic > Marine > Intertidal zone | place: USA... | reverse complement strand
AACAGCGTTTGGTGATTCGGGCGCATCAGAAAAGGCAGCACCGCCACGCATTTTTCCAAAAGACATTATGCAAACAAATTTAGTAGAAATAGGTAAAGGGGACATAGATGAAGATGGTTATTTTGTTTCAAGATCCATGGGCGCTGGTTATTCATGGAATGGAACAAATACATTAGTAGATTTAGAAGCACCAGAATTAATTATTGCAAAATATAGAATTATTAATCCGAGCGACAACGTAATTACTTCGATTACTGTGGAGACATTAGCAGGTGATTATGCGGGTAAAACTCAAGCACAAATTAATGCTCTGCCTACAACGGGACAAACTTATCCATTGAAAAATTGGTTTTTTAGGGGTCATTATACTGGAGCTAACGATTCCGCAAAATTTTCCAACGCTAATTCGACTTATGACGGATTACAATTGGCGTGGGATAAAGCAACACCAAATAGTGTTGCTACAGAGGCTGATATTGTTCCACACTTAAAATATTACTTACAAGTTCAAACCGATTATACGAATATTAGTGATGGGAGTTCACCAGATAACATTACGTATATACACTACAAAATGAAAGGATTGATAGGATTGGACCAGAATTTTACAACTACCATTTCCGTAAACAGAGGTGAAGGTGGGGGTTGTTCAAATATGGGAACTACAGGAAAGAGCGCGGGTGAATATTGGTTTACACAAGCTACATCAGGAACTCTTGCATTTTATGGTGTTGCGAATAGTGGAACCGCCAAAGTGAATACCACACATGGTCTTTCCGGTTTATCAACTACGCATTTTCCAATGATAAGTTACGTTCGTTATGTGGGAGAAACGGGATTTGGAGCGAGTTCTGGAGGTAGTGGAGGAACAGCCACAGGTGGTAATGCCGATACAATAAGCGGTTCATTGAAAACTCTTGATTTTCAAGACTTAAGTGGTTCGCATGGCGATGGACAGATATTACATTGGGACTCCGTTGGTGGTACTTGGATGACCGATATATATGGAGGTACTGGCTCCGGTGCCGTTTATCGTCCAAATTACAGTAACGCTTTATATATATATTTGGCCGATGGGACTTTAGTTGCTCAAGTAAATTTCAAAGTTTCCTCGCATGCAAATAACGCCTGTATGGTAGAAAATCACGGTGGTTGGTTCATGAATTATCAAGCAAACGACAATGATTTCGTAATTGTTTCAAATAAAAATGATTTTCAAAATAATATTATTTCGTATTCAAAAAACTGTGATCCATCAGTAAGATGGGGTGGTAACTTAGATGGACATCCTGTATTTCCAACAAGTATTACCGATAGTTGGCCGGCAACTAATCCAATGTATTTTGCTTGTGGTGGAGAAGATACTTGGTTTATAAGAACGTGGAAGATGGGAGATGATGAATACCAACAACGACAAAAATTAAAAAATTACATACACAATGTTGCTGTTATAAAAGATACTGGTATGCCTGATTTTACTGATGAAGGCAGACTTGACACCTGGAAAGGCAAAACACTAACAGACGTCCAAAATTTTCTTCCTGATGGAAGTTATATACAGGCTTGGAAAAGGGATGGAACTTTAATATCTACTATGAGAGTTAATACCACATCGGCAAGTAGCAACTTTGTTTATTTATACTTAGATAAGTGGAGCGGAGCACTTGGAAATAATGTATCAGAGTATCAAATTTACATGATGACACATGTGAATGATTTTAATTTTAAGTGTAAACCATTAGCTGAAACAAAAAATTTTGGCGGAATAGGATGGGATGCGGCAGGTATAACTAATCCAGATGGAGGCGCACCGGATAATGGAGGTTTTATAAATTACCGATGGACAGATCCCTCCTCCAAACATAATTTAGGAGAAGGCGAAAAGGATTGGTTTGTGAGGAAATACGCAACACAAACGGTACCGAAAAGTTTGAAATTTGATGGTGGTATAAGAACGAACGGTGGTATCGTAATTATGGATGGTGGAAAACCTGATTTTTCAAATGCTTGGAGCACTTTATATGATAATGCTACGTTTGGATCAAGTTCTAATGGTGATTACACAAGAATGTGGGCACAAACTTTAGTAAAAGGAAGACGTATATTTTTATGGAGAAAGTCAACAGGAGAATATTTGGGTTCCACGGTTATTGATGACTTTTCCGACAATGGTACTTGGTGTTATGTGCATTTCGGGCGAGATTGGAAATGGATGTGTTATAGTCCAGGTGGGTGGTACGAAAGACGTGTTAAAATGAATATAAAATATTTAGAAGGGGGCGGTACTCGTAATAATCATTGGTTGCGTGGCGACAGCGATTCACAATCACGCTTAGCGGGACACGATATAGTTATGGATTTAATATATATTCCAGATCACCGTAAAAACCCAACAGGAAGACTTGGTATTGGGACCACCAGTCCAGAAGATAGATTACACGTCAAGGGTGGGGCTATTATAGAATCTGACCGCGGATTAAATGTTAAAAATGCGGAAGGGGATTCTCTATTAAGAGTAAAAAAATTTCCTGGTAAAGAAGTATATGGTCATTTTCAAACTTCAGGGATGTGGGACTATAAAAATGTACTTTATTTTTTCGATAATGATAAAAATTTTGTGTGTGAGTTAGAGGATTCACAACATTCACACGACCATTTTTTTGGACCTTCGCCAAATACAAGTGGTAATTCGATTTATTGGGGTGGAACAACAGGTCCTCTAATAATACCGAAATCCTTGATAATGATGCTTAATAACAAAGTACCAGGAAATTCTATATCTAAATGGCTTGTGGAAAGAGGAGAGGCCGAAAACCAAGCCTTCACGGCTTACTCGTCATTGAATGGTGGTGATAAATGGTATATGTCTATCAATACTGTAAGCCAAGTTCAGTTAGGACAACAAACGAATAGTCTTATAAACGAACCACATCATGCGGCGTTAGAAATCGTAGGCGACTGGAACTACAACCAAGCAAAATATGGTCGCTGCTGGATTAATTTCTTAAATTCAAAAGCTGGTGCCTCCAGCCAATCGAGATGGCAAATTGGAACCTACCTCGAGAACGGTCATAATGCTTTTGCTATTCGTGGAGGGCCATCAAGTAATGAAACCACGTATGACGATCTTGACACACCATTTTTTATAAGATATGATGGGCAAGTAGGAATTGGAACGAATAATCCCAGCGCGGCTTTAGAAGTTCACGGTGGTGCAGCATCAGGAGATGAAGTCATGATTCTAGTAAATTCAAAAGATTCGGGTGCCACTGGTTTACATGGTATTTTTCGTCAGGGTGGTCATCATTATGATGTATATAATAGTAGCACAATACAACTTAATAAAAGCACCAGTAATGGAACGACTTTTTTTATAAATCATTATTCAGCAGGTGATGTGTGCATGGTGACTGGTGGTGGAAATGTAGGAATTGGAACGACGGATCCAGCGAACAAATTAGAAATTCATGGCGGTCCTTTAGGTTTAAAAAATGGTAATCATACTGCTACTACAGCACAGCAAATTTTATTCGGTTATGGTGGGGTGACTAACTTGGAATATGCACATAGTATTCGAACAAGACATAATGGTCAATCATCTGCTAATGATACTCAAAATAGTATAGACTTTTATTTATGGAAAAAGGGAGATACAACAACTACTATAGGAGAGAAACATGGTATGTCTATTACAGCAGCAGGGGTAGGAATTGGAACGACGAGTCCTTATGCTAAATTACATATATATGGCAACAGTCATCAAGACGGACACTCTATAGATTATGCGGGATTGTTGCGTTTGTCAGAAAGCAGTACAAACGGGCACGGGCATGGTTTATGGGGTTTAATAAATATGCCCGATAGTGTAGCCTCGTCGAGTGCGGCAGAAAATTATTATATGATTGGAAGAGGTCATCAATATTCAGATAATTGTTTGACGTTGCATGTTCCCACCGATGGAAGTATAGATATGACATCAACAGGTGCCGTTAGAATGATGAAAATACAAGGAAATGGAGATGTAGGAATTGGAACGACGAGTCCTAAGGAAAGATTAGATGTAGGTAATGGAAAAATATGTTTTCAAGGTGGAACTTTTGGAGGAACTTGTGGTATTAGTTATTATTATGGAACACAAAGCGGGGAAAGACCTGTTATTTTATTTGATAGTGGTGGTTCTACTGTTATACGCTCCACAGATAATAATGCATCTGATGGTATAAGATTTCAAATATATGGTGGATCCGAAAAAATGTTCATAAAAAATAATGGATATGTAGGAATTGGAAGGGACCCGTCGTACCATCTTGATGTTAATGGAAATCAAAGGGTTAGTGGATATAGCCTTGTAGAGAATAGCGACTCAAGTTATCAAAGATATGGTCCTAATAGTAGTTGGGGCGGATATTTATACTGTGGATCAGGTCCTCATCATGACAGTTCTTGGCCGTGTGTATTCGCAACAACTACAAATCTCCATATTGAACCGGGCAATGGGGGTGTATTATATTTGGGTCATTATAATGATGATGAGACAAGAATAGGAAGCACATACTACTCAAGTTTCTATGGTGATGGGGCACGAGTTTGCATACAAGGGGCTACGGATGGTGGTTCAAGCAGAGGCCTTTTTTATTGGCATGTGAATGATCCAGCGTGGGGAAGTTACATGGTAAATGATGGTCAATCATTGGATGGAAGTGGAAAAAGTACAAGTACTCCCGGTAATTTTACTGGATGGAGAATAGCGATGCGATGTGGAGATGATTCTAATGGTTGTTTTCTTTGGGAAAATGCAAATGAGGACCAATTAGCATCGATTCGGGCGAGTGATGGATGGTTACAAACGAACCATGCGGTATGGGTTCATAGTGGAGAGTCTCGCTTTTATGGTGGTATTTATGTCCCGAATGCAACGATCAAGGCAGGGGATGCTTATGGTCGCGGGGTAATACACAGTAGAGCATATAACGGCGTTCATCGTGAAGGTAATCCTGGAGCTGGAAATTGGTTATTACAAAGGGGCGAACAGGGACAATTACCGGGTTATGGAAATTCGTGGTATATGGTTCATAAAACTGATAACAGCACCATGTATTTTTCTGCTGGCGGCGCATATTCAGGTTATATAGGTAGTAGCGGTGCGTATCATATGAATAGTTATTGGACAGAACATTTCACAGGACAACATAGACCTTTACCATATGATGAAGAAATGTTAAAAAATTTAGATGATTATATTGGATTGATAGTATCAGCAACAAATGAAATATGTTCGTTAATCCAAGATCCAAAAGATGGTGTGTATAAAATGACGAGTGGTATGAAAGGGATCCATGTAAATGAAGCTATACCCAAAGTTATATTAACTACACAACACAAAGACAAAAAATGTTATGGTATAGTATCTGGTGGTGAAGATGAAAATAATTTTAATAGTGATACCAGAGCAACAACCAATAAAAATGAAAAACATTATGGTCATGGCTCTTTTACAAGTATTATGATATGTGAAGAAGAAGATAATAGATTATATGTAAATTCGGTAGGGGAAGGGGGAATATGGGTATCCGACGAATTTGGACCAATAGAAAGTGGTGATTATATAACATCGAGTGGTGTTTTACACGGATATGGCGTTTTACAGGATGACGATATATTACATAATTATACAGTAGCGAAAGCTACCATAGATTGTGATTTTACAATTAGTTACAAAGGGATGAAAAAAAAGACGAGAGTAAAAAGAGGATGTTTTAAAGAAAGGGACCCAAATGATCCCGCCAATATGATTGGTAAAAAAGAAGAGACTATGGATGAAGAGTTTATTAATTGTAAGCCGACAAATGAATATAAATGTTATCATATAGCGCGGGCAATTTGTCATGAAGAAGAAGGTTGTAATGGTGAAAAATTGGCGGAGGATCAAACAGCTGATAATTCAAAACCAAAAGTCGCTTCTAAATGTAAATGTAGTCATAAAAGCGATTATAATGAACATTCAGGATGGTGTTTAAACGAAGATGGATTAATATGCGATATATCCTATTGTGTCACAGGCATGAATGACTGTGGTGAATGTATGGTAGATAAAATATGCGAGTGTGATATTAGTGGTGAATGTCAAAAATTAGTTGATGATGTTGAATTACCCCATATAACCACCGGAGTTCCTGTATATAAAAAGGGATATAAATGTTGCGATATATCCGTGAATAATTATATATGGTTTGATAACGAAGCGGCGATTGATAGTTCGGGGGAAATAATATATGAAGAATGTTGTAATTGTTGTGGAAAATATGGATGGAGATGTACTTGTGATGATGGATATGGGTGCGATAAAGAAGATATGAGTGAATATTCTTGTTGTGTAAAAGATTGTTGTTATGAACCGGATTATCACGAAAATGCGTTATATAAGTGTAGAGAAATAGAAAAAGATGGAAAAACATATAGAATTGCGTTTATAGCTTGTACTTATCATTGTGGTTAAATATAATAAAGACAATTTATTTATAATATTTAAATGGATATTATAAATACCATGAATATGTTTTTTTTTAATCATTGTAAATATATAAAATTTCAAAAATTTTATAAAAAAGAGGATATGATAATGATAAATAATATAATAAATAAATTAAAATGCGAAAAATATTATAAACATAGTAATAATTATCTTTTCAATGATAAGAGGAAACAATATATTTTATATCAGAATAATATAATTTCAGATATTAAAAAAAATGAAACAATATTAAAGTCTCATTTTAAAACTATGAAAAATATATTATATGAACCATTGAAAATAGCTTATCTTAAAAGTTTTTGTGATAATGTGGAAAATGTAAAAGATTTTTGTCTTGAAAGAATATCTTATATTGAAGTTAGTCCTGGATGTGTAGAACAACCACCGCATACGGACCCATTGCCGATAAAAAACGAACACGGAATGTATTATATAACGGTGGCCCTTGAAGACACGCCGAAAGAAATGGGTGGAACTATAGTTTATAATTACGAAGAAATAAAAAATGTGGATGATTTAAAACAAATAGATTCAAAATTATTATACAGTAAAAAAAAACTGCTTGTATTAAATTCGGGCGATATTAATATACATAATAATTTAACGGTTCATCATGGAGCGGCCAATAATTCGAATAAAATTAGAAAATTCCTTTTTATTGTTTTTACAATAAGAAATCAAAAATATAAGAATGAAGTATTAATAACCGAAAATTTTATAAATAATGAAATAATAAGTAGTATTGATATAATACGAAAAAAAAAACCGTTAAAATTAAACAGTGAAATTGATTTTTATAATGAAAATAAATATATATATTTACCACAATTTTTTGATAATGATATATTTCAAAATATAAAAAGTATAATTTTTGATTTATACAATAATAACCAATATAGCCAGTATAGTAATAATTGGTTTAATACAAGTGTTGATAATAATACGCGACAAAAAATATTCTTATATATAAAAAAAATTATATGTCGGGATAAGCAGGAAGATGATGAAATACAAAATCATTATGATAGTGTATACAATAGATTAAAAGAACCTTTATCTTGCGTGATATCAAAAATAAAAGAATTACAAAATACGAATTACGCATCAATAGACAGAATAGTTTTGTTTAATGTAAAGCCCGGTGAAAAGGAACAAAATATGCATTTAGATGGACCTATTAATATGGATAATAAACCAGAACCTTTTAACCAATGTTATGTTAATATCCCTTTACATGATACGCCTTTTGAAATGGGGGGAACAGCATATTATAAGACTAAATATACTATAAAATATAAAAATGAATTGAGTAAAAAATATAATGATGGAATCGGGTATGGAGACGGATTTGGATATTACAATAAATTAAAAGGTGAAAAAATGAACGATTTTAAAAGAGCAAGACAAGTTATTAAGTATAATGAAAGAGATATTGCGATTCACAATAATCATTGTTTACATAATGGTACAGCGAATAATACAAATAAAACGAGACAATATTTATTTTTAGTGATTCATACAAAAAAATCCGAATTAATCCCTATATCGCCAGTGAAAATTATAAAGTATAAAAATTTTAAATGTATAGATATTATGTCCGATGAAGAAATTAATGAAAAAAAATTTAAAGATAATATGAATTTAAAATATGGTAAGGAGAAGGATAAACTTTTATCAGCTTCGCTACCAGGTGCAAAGTGGCATTCGGATAAAAAAGATCCTATGGTAGATTTTTTTAATAAAAAAAAATATGTTATAATTAAACAATTTTTTTCTCCAAAAGAAATCTATCAAACAATAGATACTATTTATCATTTAAAAAAATATAACGAATTATCAAAAACCAGTAATAATTGGGGAAATAACTATATAATAAATTCAAATACGCCAAACAAAAGAGTTCAAACATTTTTATATGCGAGGTTAGATCATAAATCTTTTACAGCGTTTAAAGATATTGAATCTCAAAAAAAATGTAAGATTATTCAACCAATAATTGAGGAACATTATGAATTTATAGCAAGTTTATTGCGACCGAATATACTTCAAAAAGTTACAAGTTTAATAGAAAGATTATTTGGTAATATTAAATGGACTATTTCACGCATTACGGCTATGGATATATACCACGGATGCGAAGAACAACAAATCCATTTAGATGGCAAAGATTCAGATTCAAATGGAAAAGAATTATATCTAATGATACCACTTGTCAATCATGATAAAAATATGGGAGGTACAATATTTTATGATAATGAAATAGTAGAAAAATATAAAGTAAAAAATAAACTAAATTTTGGTTATTTTAATGATTTAAGGGGAGAAATGAGAAAAGATTTTGAAAAGGCTAAAATTTTTAAACCAGTGCAAATCGGTGATATAACCGTTCATACAAATGAAACGTTACACGGGGGTGCAGAAAATAAATCAAATAAACTTCGGAAGGCCATCTTTATAATTATTACCGTCGGTGGAACGGATGATAATTATATGGGAAATACGATGAGCATATTAAAATCTAAAAAAACAAATGATTTATCTTTGACTATAATAAGAGGAACTAATAAATTATTTACCGACGAAGAAGATTTGGAAATAATGAATCCAAATGAATATAAAAATCAATATGATATATTACCAGATGCGTTTGTAAGCAATATTTATCATAAAGGATTTTATATTATTAATAATAAAATATTGGAAAAGCAAGTTGATAAATTTACAAATTTAATTGGTAAAATTAGAGAAAAACAAAAAAATCACAAAGCATATTCTATTTGGCTTAAAGAGGGATTTTCAGGTAATCCGTATATTTTGCATGATAAAAGAGAAATGATAGAATTATATCAATCTCAAGATATACTTAATGTTACTTTAAATGAAATGGTAAAATATGGTGAAACATATGGTAAAGAAAATAGCAATAGAATAAGAGATATTCATTATGATAATATGTGTATAACATATAATATTATGTTACATATTATGCCGGTAATGTTTAATGTTATACGGAAATTGAATTACAAACATTTTAACTTAGTAAATGTAAAATATTATAATATATTGTCGGGTGGGAAAGACCAACAACTCCATTGTGATGGTACACACATAGGTAAAAATGTAGATAATATTCAATTTATTTATTCTTTACAAGATACGAAAAATGATATGGGGGGAACAAATTATTATTTAAATCATAAATTAGATGATAAATGGAAGAATATTAATTCTAATGATGAAGAAAGTAAATGTATAGGGTTTATCGAAGATTTGAAAGATAAAGAAATGTTTTATAAAGCAGAACATAAAGTATTGTTAAAAAGAGGCGAATTATCAGTTCATTTACATAATACTATTCATAAAGGTTGTGGTAACACTTCAAAAAAAACGAGGGAATTTCTTTTCTTTTTAGTAAGAGCATATAAATAATTATATAAACATAAATATAACTTTTATATAATTAATAATGGATAAACATATAGAAAAACACGGGTTTATAATTTTAAAAGATTTTTTTGATAAATCATTTGAAAGAAAATTACGTTTTTTTGAAAAGAAACTCATTGATAAAGAATATCATAAAGTAATTAATACATGGAAAGGTATAAGTGGTAATAATCCAAATGT
>Ga0315330_10003944_pt1 | contig 10161 bp, 7 predicted proteins | sample M140m34915metaG_FD_203453 | JGI IMG/M metagenome (GOLD analysis project Ga0315330, IMG submission 203453) | Ammonia-oxidizing marine archaeal communities from Monterey Bay, California, United States - M1 40m 34915 | ecosystem: Environmental > Aquatic > Marine > Intertidal zone | place: USA... | reverse complement strand
TTACGTTGCTGCTCATCTCGCCATGTCTGTTCCAGCTGATTCATATGTCCAGACAAATTGCTCGACAGATTCTTAATCTCTTCTGAGAAGCGATGCAGGTGTGCAGCAAATTGGCGAAGCTGCTCGGGATCGGCGATGGCTTGGTTCATGACTCGCTTCTTGTACGTATTGGGTGGAAATGATTGCCGGGCTATTTGCTTGACGCAATGTGTTGTGCCAATTCACGCTCTGCTTGAGCAAGATGTTGTTTGTATTTTGCCAGTGTGAGAGCCACGCCAACTTTTTCGGCTGTTTCGCACAGAAGTTTCAAGGCGACAATTCGAGTTTTAAGCGGTGCTACGACCGCTCTTCGCAGAGCGACTGCCCGCAAAGCCACCATCGCTTGCAGGTGGTTTCCGGATGCGAGTAAACAGCGGCCTTTGATCAAGTATGCTATCGGCGATAACTCATCTTGATCAAGAATTTGCTCCAGATTTGCGATCGAATCCTCATACATTTCAGCATCGTACATGGCTTCAGCCAACGCGATTTTCAAGTGCTGTAAGCTTGGGTCTCGAGTAAGCCTTGCCCTGCATACCTCGATGCGTCGTCTTGCCCAGTCGTTCTGGCTACGTTTCAGCTCTCTTTCTGTTTCAAGAGTATCAAGTCTTGCAGCAAGGTCACTCACTTCACGGTACTGCTGCAACGATCTCGCGAGAACGGCTTCTTCGTATTCCCAAAGCAACTCCTGTTCTTCGGGGAAAATCTGCCTGGCCTGTTCAAAGATTCGCTTTGCCTCGAGCGGCCGATTATCGGCTCGATAAATACGCCCAAGTTCCATGAACCCATCAAGATCCGTTGGACTCTCTTTGAGATGGTGCTCCAGTTGCTGTCGTCGTTCAAGGCGTAGCTTTGGATGTGGGGCTTCGGCAGGTTTGGACGTCGTTCTCGACTGCTCCGTACCCGACTGCTCCGCATCCGGCTGCTCGGCAGGAGGTACGCCAATGGGCGTTTTGCTTAGTTCCTCAAATCGTACCTGTTTCCAACGGCCACCCTCGCCATGTCCGGATTGGGATGGAGTGGTAACGGGTGGTGAGGTTCCTTCGGTGGCGGAAGACATGACGTGGCAGCACCTCGTTCGAGAGGATGAAAAGATGAGTGCGGGGCCTCCTGCCCTTCTCTATTGTGGCTGACTTCTGCTCAAACCGCAAATTTACCCAAACATCCAGCCCGTTCCGCCGCTAGGCCTCTTTTCTCAGGCAACCGACTGATAGAGGTCCTTGACGCGTTTCGCATCCAATGAAATTGGGTTGAAAGTCCCCGTCCATTGTTTCAGTGCGTCCTCGGTGAATTGCTCAATCCCCTCCTGTGGGACTGACAATTCCTCCAGTGAGGTGGCTAGATTGGCCTCCTTGAGCCATTGCGTGAGCATCGTGGCAAGTCGATCAGGGGCATCTTCTACACGCACGCCGGGCTCGACTTCTCGGACTAGTTCGGCGTACCAAGGAGCATGTTCTACGCCATTCATTCGGACAACTGCAGGCAACATCAATCCGACTGCCTGACCGTGAGTGATCCCGTGGTGTGCTGTCAGGGGATTGGCAGTTGCGTGGGCCGCACCCAGCATCGATGTTTCGATCGCCATTCCAGCCAGGCAGGCCCCTAGCTGCATGCGACTGCGTGCTTCCAAATCATCCGGATGAGTGAGAACGCGTGAGAATCCTTGGGCCAGCATGCCGAACGAACGTCGGCTATAGGTTGTTGAAATCGCGTTGCGTCGTTTCGTAACATAGGTTTCGATCGCGTGTGAGATCGCGTCGATACCTGTCAGGGCCGACACCGCGGTTGGTTGGGTCAGTGTCAACTCAGGATCCAAGATCGCAACGCGGCAGGCGGCACGCGGATCACCGCAAGCCATTTTGGTATGGGTTTCAGCATCGCTGATCAAGGCAAATGACTGTGCTTCGCTGCCAGTGCCAGCGGTTGTCGGGATCGCAATCATGGGAAGCATATCGCAGGTTGCTTTACCGACTCCGTGGTAATCATGAATGCTACCACCGCAGGAGTAGACAAAGTTGATGCCTTTGCAACAGTCCATGCTGCTGCCTCCTCCCAAGCCGATCAGTAAATCAGGCTTCACTTCTTTGGCCCGCTGTACCCCTGCATCGACCATTGCTGAGGTCGGGTTTTCGGAGAAGTCGTGAAACGATGCTACTTCAAGGCCAGCTTCACGCAATGAATTCAGAGCAGCAGTGTCATGACCTGCTTTCATGATCCCACGGTCAGTGACTACCAGCACGCAACGAGGCTTAAATTCGGCGGCAATCGCCCCGACTCTGGATATCGTACCCTCGCCGAATATGAAACGGGTCCGACTTTGGATGTCAAATGGCAACATGGAGGGTCATCGATGGGGGGGATCTGGTTCAGCTTTAGACGCTGGATATCTGACGCGGGCAGGCACTAGTTCACGTACTTTACGGAACTGGCCAGTCGAGACCAATAGGAAGTATCGATCTGGCCATCTAAAGCGTCGGAAATTCACTGGGGTGCAAGTCCACTCAGGTCGAGATCGTCGTTCATTTTTCCCTGCAAGGCAATCAGGCGGCTGAACATGTCGGCAATGACAGGTTTCATTCTTGCCTCCTGAGCGAGGTCGTGCTTTTCGGTTGGGTCCTGCTGAAGATCGTACAACCGCAGTACCTTCGCATCCGGGTATGCCATCAATTTGTACCGATCTGTTCGAATGCTTCGCTGTTTCGAAAGGTAGCAACCGTAGATGCTGTCGTAGGGACTGGAACCACCATCTAGCAGAGGAAGGAGGCTATTGAACTCGACGTGTTCTGGCTGCTTGACACCGGCAAGTTCCAGCGTGGTAGGCATGACATCCTGAAGGTAGATCGGTTCGGTAATTTTTTTTGCCGAGGCAACTCCTGGGCCAACAACGATGAACGGGACGCGGACGCTGTGGTCATACATGTTCTGTTTCCCCAGCAGACCGTGCTGGCCTACTGCTAAACCATGATCTGCGGTGAAGAAAATCCATGTGTTTTCAGCCTTGCCTGATTCCTGCAGCGCATTGAGGATGCGGCCAATCATTTCGTCCATGTGTGTGATGATCGCATAGTATTCCTGTCGATGGACTTGAATTGCTTTATGGGTGCGAGGAAAGGCAGCGATACGCTCATCTCGCAACCCGGTTCCGCAGCCAATCTCGCTAGCGTACGGGTAGAGTGGCTGAAAATTGTCTGGAATTAAAATGGAATCCGAAGGATATCGGGCCACATATTCTGCGGGTGACTGGCGAGGGTCATGCGGCGCGTTGAATGCCAAATACATGAAGAAGGGAGAATCATTCTCTGTGGCGTCTTTCATGAAGTCTTGAGCGTGATTCGCTACCACTTCGCTCCAATGGGTGCCACCTTCCCAGAATCCACCAAACTTTGGATCTGAGGGAGACCATGGGTCCGTGCCATCAGCAGCAGGTCGGTTGTAGCCCGCTGCGGCCGCCTTGGGCATGCCGGGGCGGATATCCCGGGCTACATCAAAAGCTTTTTCTGCACTTGCTTTGCAGTGCCACTTGCCAGTCATGTAAGTTCGGTAGCCAGCCCGTTTCATGTACTCACTCCACCAACGGCCTTGTTGTCGCTCCTGTTCAGATTTTGAGTGAATGGCGTTGGCATTCCACACAAAACGTCCTGTGTTTAACATCGTACGACTGGCAACACACACGGCTCCACTCCATGAACCCATGTTGAAGGCATGTGAGAAGGTCGTTCCCCGCCTCGCTAATGCATCGAGATTCGGCGTTTGGATCTCGGAATTGCCTAACTGATGGATTGTCTCAAAGCATTGATCATCAGCAAAGATGAAAACGATGTTTGGTCGATCGTCATTCCCGAACGTAAGTCGAACACCGGGACAGAAAAAGACCGCGACGGTCAGTAGTGCGTAGAGACGTATCATCATTTCCTCGGACCTCAAAGCTATTGTTGAATAGCCTTGAGTTTAGCAGTCGAGGTCAATTGGTATGCCTTGGAAGATACAAATCAATTTGGGTTTCCCCAAAGATTCGATATTTGACACGGTGTCGCCACAAATCAAAGTAGGGCGCGAGAGGATCGGTGAGTCCAGTAGCTTTTGCGTAAAGTGGCCACATTAAGTAGTCCCGAAGCATGGCGTCGCAGGCGGTGAAATAGTAGGCAGGTCTCATTACGGCAGGGAGTGGGCCTGCCTCAACCTGTTCAACCAAATGCGATGAGTCCTGAAGGATCGCCTTGAGAAGATTCGATTTCTCTGCATCGTCTTTTGGATGTTTTGGGGGGATTCCCTCCAGCACACGCACTTTGACTTCGGAGTGCAACGCATCAAGGATCGATGATGCGTTCATGATCTCGGCAAATTGTCGGATTCCATCCAGCCACTGTTGCGTGAGCTCACTGGCCACTGTGGGGTCAAGTGGATCTGGTTTGCGGATTACAAAGTAGGCGTCGCGACCTCCTTCCGGACGCCGATCATCACCTGCGGCGAGGAAGAGATTATCTAGACGAGTTTGCAACTCAGTTGCGGCAGGAATGCCTTCAAAAACACCTTGCAAGGCCATGCCGTCAGGGCGGAAAGACTGAAAGAAACCAATCAAGGATTCACCGCTAGATTGATCAGCATCTTCTGGCACTGAGCCAATCAGATCATGGCAACGTTGGATGAATTGTTCGGGTGTCATTGACTTCTCATGAAGGCCGATGGTTGGGATGAGACGGAGACTGGTCTCGTGGGAACTTTAGTGACCGGACAAGAGACCGTGCCATGAGATGCTGGCAGCATTTTCCCCGTGGCACGTTGTGACGCCAGAAATCTGGATGCGATGCCAATGTGTTTCGACTCGTACCATGAAAAGTGGATCACTCTTCCAACACTGTGAGTCAGGGCCGAAGAAGGCCGTTTCAGACGCCGATATCAGGTCTTGGACGGGTCGGTAGCTGGAACAGTTTCCGGAAGAATGTCTTCCATGGAGATCGTCTCAGGTTGCTCGTCAAGAACCATGAGATGAATTGCGTGCAGCAGGGTTCCCTGCTGGTATTGCACATTCTTTGTTGAAATTGCGTACTGCGAAAGCGACAGGTAGTACTTGGTTTGGGCTTCACTGGCACGGCGTTGGGCGTCGAGTAATTGCTCCAGACTGATGGGCAGTCCATTGCCGCGATTGGTTTCCATCCCTTTCAAAGCGTCAGTTGCTGCCAAGTAACGATTCATGTTCGTTTGCATTTGCACATAGGCTCGGTCGCACTCGACAACGTCGTTGGTCAAGTCACGCAGGATCCGTCGCTCCTGCTCACGAAGCAGTGTATTCTGTCGTCGCACTTTCAGTTGTGCGTTCCGAACTGCGGCATGGGCTTGGCGGAATCCCACTGGCATCCGTAGTTCGACGCTTGCTTCGTATTCCTGATAATCGCCTGACCCAAGCTCGCCGAAGGCACTGTTGTCGCCAGCTAAGTGTTTGCCAAGGCCGCGAATGCGATAGGTCGAAACAAGATCCAGTTCCGGCATTAGGAAGTTCTTGGCAGCGAGAACTTCCATCTGGCTGCGTTTCACTTTCAGACGCGTTTGTTGTAATTCGCTGCGTAGTTGAACTGCTTCAATTGCAATGGAATCCCAGTCGAAAACCAATGGTGCTTCGTTCGGCTCATCAGCAGGACGCAGCAATACCCCATCTGTGATCGAGATACCAATCAACAGTCGCAGATTCCGTTCCATTGTTTGAACGCCAAGCTGTCCAGAGATCGCGTCATTGACCTCTGATTTGAATCGGTAGTACTGCTCCCGTGCCATCGCCTCATCGGTACCGGTGCGCCGGTTGTTGTTCTTCAGGGCTGCAAAGCTTTGCCAGGTCGTTTGGCTTCGTTGCAGGGCATCGCGTTTAGAATCCAAGGATCGGTAGGCAAAGTAAAGATCCCAGTAGGCGGTGATTACGTCGCTGATATAGTCCCGCAATTGTTGCCGAAATTCCGCCGCGGTCAGGTCGTTGTTGACTTTGGCAATCAACACACCGTTGTAGTTCCCGGGAACCGAACCCGGGCCGGCGATGCGGTTGAAGGTCAGACCGCCTCCTTGCAGGAGCGGTTGCCGCATTTCTGCTTGAAATTGCGTCTGCCAAGCACTTGGCGTGATGTTACCCGTTGCATTGTTAGCGTCGTAGTCGGTAACGCTGCGTATGGCCAGTTGTGCTCCAGTCGCAGTGTACTTCGACATTTGCAGCACATAGTCGTGAGTGTCCTGCTGAAATGCGTTCGCACCACCACTGATGAATTGGTTGTTGTACCGGCGGTCGTTGTTCTGCCATTTACCAAAGGCATATAAATTCGCATCGAATGCTGACAGAGCTGCTTCGATACCAGTTTGTGGATTAGTGACTTGAAGCGGAATCGTTTGCTCGGTGTAGATGCGTTCGGGATCAGTGAGAATCATGCCTCCCAACTTGCGCAGCACCTCCCCATTTTCGATCGCCAACCGGATGGCCGTGTCGAGGGTCATGTCCCGGTATGTTGCTGCGTCGAGATCCTCCGGTCGCTTCAGTGTTAGCGGTGCGGATGGCAACTCCGTAATGCTCTCTGCTGGCGCACCTGCATCGACGCGTCTCATCAGATTGTCGATTTTGTCAGTGCGGTTTCCGATCGTCTCAGGAAGGTTGCGGTAACTGCGGCATCCGGGTAAACCTGCCAGCGCGATAGCGCACGCGAAAGCGGCAACTGGCATTTGCCACTTTTTACGAGGTTTCGGCGGTGTTGCGATTTGGTTCACCGAGATTTTAAGCCGTGCTTTGCTGTATGAGGTGCGCATCGGTGTTCTCTGCGGCAGTCTTGGTAGACACCGCTATCGATTTTTTCGTACCAATCGTTGCAGCCAATCCAATCAAAACGGGTGAAAATGCGGTAACTTCTAGGGGACAGCGTGAAACAAATGATGTTCCACGGAGGAGTTGGTCGATGCCCTTTTAGATTGGGCATTAGATTCACCAACAGTGCCGGTTTCCTGATGTAAATTTGTCAACGAGCTTCCATGGCTAATCCAACTCATCACAACGACGGCATTTGGAAAGATGCCGAAGCATTGATCGAGCGAGTGGAGGTGGCTGCACGCGGCAATTCTGAAGCAGCTTTGTTTTTCGATGATCTCGTCGGAGGATTGCGGCTCACAACGCGTGCGAGTGCTGTCACGCTATCGGTTGTCCAGGGTGAAGAATTGGTTTTGTTGGCCCGCAGCGGTGTTCAGTTGCATGCGGCTGATGCAGATGGGGCTGCTGAATCACCCGTCGTACCAGCCACCGAGGCGACACTCGATTTTACATCCCATTGCCGTTGGTCTGATGGTGAACTCGGCTCCCGATTGAATGTCTCTCAACGGTTGCAGGCAGACCGTTGGTTGCAGCTTGATTTCTGTTTTGAGGCTGCATTGGAGCTGAGCCTCCGAGAACCCATTGGTGAGTTGGCAGAGGTCTTGCTTGATCTTTCAACGCCTGTCGTTTTGCGTGATGAGTTGGATGAGCTGCAGCAACGTGTGAACACACTTGCCGATCGTGATGATTTGATTCGTGGTTTGAATCAGGGAATCGGTTTGAGTGATTCCTTTGGTTCGATCGCGACGACGTTGGCGTCTGCTTGCCACTTTGATCGTGTGAGCCTGCTGCAATATCGGGGAAAACGTTTTCGACTCGTAACAACATCTGCTCGGAAAAAAGTGGTTCGACGGGCGCGTCAGATCCGTTTGATGGAGAGACTGGTTGCGATCGTATTGTCTGAATCAGATTCTTTCGAGCATCAAGTAGGTAACGCAGTAGAGTTGGATGTAGCTGTTTCGGATGCGCTGGAGCCGTACTGTAACCAGTCAGGATTCCGCGAAATCTACATTCGTCTGATACAGGATTCACAAAGTCGCAAGCCTGTTGCTGTCATCGTGGTCGAGCGTTTCCAGGCTGCAGCCAATGAGATCGAGCGAATTCAACCAAAAATGCAAACATTGCTTCCGCCGCTAGAGGATGCGATTCGGGATGCATTGAAGCGAGAAGACTCAGGCTGGGGCCTCATTGCGTCTCGAGTATGGAGTCCTTCGAACCGGAGGAAAATTGCAGGATGGAGCATCGCGCTAATCATCTTGGTCGTCGCCGCTCTCTTTGTACCCATGGAATTACGGTTGTCCGTGGAAGGACGTGTCGTCGCAACGGAGCAGACTCGGCTGTTTTCACCCACTGAAGGCGTCGTTTCCACGATCGCCGTGGCGAACGGAGAGGGAGTAAGCAAGGATGCTGTGCTGATTCAGTTGCGTAGCCCCGCGCTGGATTTGCAGCGTCGAACCGTTGAGGGCTCTTTGGCGACTGCGGAGACACGCCTCGTTTCGTTGACGGCGATGCGGTCCCGCGGTAGCGCGGTTTCGAATCGCGAACGCGAAGCTGAAGTTGCTGCCGAAGAACGAGTGCTTCGAAAAGAAATTGAAGGGCTCAACGCTCAGTTGGCCCTGCTGGAAAGCCAGCAAGAAAATTTGACAATCCGCAGTCCCATGGATGGTTTAGTGGATCGGTGGGATCTGGCGCAGTCACTGCAGTCCAGACCCGTGACTCACGGGCAGTATCTGCTTGATGTGATCTCTGAAAAAGATGGCTGGACCATCGAGTTGGATGTCCCAGAACAGCATGTCAATTATGTGTTGCAGCAGCAACAGGTGATGCCGTGCCGTTGTTCGTTTCGGCTTCGCTCGGATCCGACACGGACCTATCACGGAACAATCAACGAAATTGCGGGCGTTGCGAACCTTGAGGCATCGGGTAAGTCAGTGGTCCCTGCTACGTTTGCCCTGAAGTCCGAGCAGATTGGTGACTTGAGGGATGGGGCAACGGTGGTCGCACAAGTTGAGTGTGGCAAGTACCCATTGGGTTTTGTTGTATTCCGAGGTTTGATTCAGTGGTATCGGAGCAATCCGTGGTTTTGATTTCGTGACGAGTTATTTATGAAAGACAACATGTGTAAATTCGTTTTCATCCTTCGGCCGCTACTCTTCTGTGTTCCATGGACGGCACTCAGTTTGATTGCGGCTGAGCCAATCGTTGTGAATGAAATGCAGGTGGTTTTGATTGACTCGGTAGATGTTCCAGCTTCGCAGGATGGCGCGATTGCGGTACTCCCCGTTGATGAAGGCAAGTCAGTGAGTGTCGGGGATGAGTTAGCGCGGTTGGATGATCGAAAAACAGCAATCGAGCAGGAACTTGCGCAGACGCGATTGGAAATAGCGAATGAAAATGCTCAGAGTGGATTGTCAGCAGAGCTTGCCAAAAAGAAGTTGGCGCAAGAGATGCAACTTGCGAAGGAACACAAATTCAAAAAGAAAATTGCAGATCGAAAGGCCGAGAACGATGTCAGTGTGCAGGCGTCAAAAAAGGCAGAACTGGTGGCTGCAAATGAACTCAAGCGTGCGACCGAGGCGAGACGGCAATTTGTCGATAGTGTTTCTCAATCTGAAATCGACAATCTGCGTTTGAGTTATGAACGAACCGTGCTGGAAACCAAGCAAGCTGAATTCGAACGCGTGATTGACGGTTTACAGGCTGAGGCTGAGGCGGAGGCAGCAAATAGCCACCAACTTGGTGTTGATCGGTACACACTTGAATTGGCTCAGGCAAAAGTAGAGCAACGGGTTCAGGAACTGCAGGCGCAATTGCAAATGCACCAGTTGAAACTCGCTGAATTGGCGTCTTCCATGCAGGTTATCCAGTCGCCCATTGATGGTGTGGTCGTCGAGCGGTATCGAAATTTGGGCGACTGGGTCAAAGCCGGTGAACCGGTGATCCGTGTGATCCGCCTAGATCGCCTTCGGGCAGAAGGTTTCATCACTGCAGATCAATTGGATCACGTTGCCGTCGATCAAAAAGTTCAGTTGACGATTGAACGCAGTGAAAAAAACACAGTCCAACGTGAGGGGGTTGTGAAGTTTATCAGTCGTGAGCTAGAGCCAGTAAGCGGCGAGATTCGTTTTTGGGTTGAATTCGACAATGCCAATCTCGATGTTTTGCCAGGTATGCGTTTGACTTTGAGTGTGAACGAGTGAGCATTACAACTTCCGAATTAATGCTTCGTCCCGATCTGATCCAGAAAGTGGTTTGGATGGGAAGTGAACGTGTGTGGGTGGTAAAAGATC
>Ga0315330_10003943_pt1 | contig 10164 bp, 6 predicted proteins | sample M140m34915metaG_FD_203453 | JGI IMG/M metagenome (GOLD analysis project Ga0315330, IMG submission 203453) | Ammonia-oxidizing marine archaeal communities from Monterey Bay, California, United States - M1 40m 34915 | ecosystem: Environmental > Aquatic > Marine > Intertidal zone | place: USA... | reverse complement strand
TTCGCCTGTCGCTTACCACAGGACGGCCAGCCACACCAACGTTGGCCATATGCACTTACATATCACTTGCACAATTATTGGTTTTGTATAAATTAATTTTTCGGTGAGTTAATTCTCGAAACACTTGAAATTATTCTAACTCTGGAAAGTTGAAATGATCGCAGATAGTTTGATTTTGGAAGCTCAGAAAGCTTGGGGCGAAGGAATTGTAAAAATCGGTAAAGTATTCCTTGAAAAGGGAGACTACCAAGCCGCCGCCGAAGCGCACATCCATGAGTTTTACAACTACCAAGAAGGTACCGTTCTTTTCAAGCCAACGCTTACTTCTGAAAAACAATTTCGCTTGGATTTCGAAGGAGCGTTATCTTATTTTGTGGGCGGGAATGAAAACTACCCTGAAGATCACGGGTTTGCGATAAAACCTTGGTCAAACGTGCGTTGGGAAAATATCGGCACAAAGATTACTGGAAACATGGGTGTCGCAATGGGTAATTATTATTTCACGCCACATGAAGGAGGCGATGATGTAAAAGTTGAGTACTCATTTGCTTACACGATAGATGCTGAAGGAAAGCTGAAAATCGTCTTGCACGGTTCTCACCTACCCTACAATCCTGCGGCGTGATTAACAGTTCGGCCCAACGGTCTTAGAGACAAAGCGACTCCCGTAATCACAAATCGTGGGGCTTAATTTTTAACAGGGAATTTTGCTGAGCGACTTCCAGCACGGGACCGCTCACCAAATTCCTACGACAACCAAACCGTTATAAAACAAGGCTCGCTGATCGAAATCAGCGAGCCTTTTTGATTGAGATTAAGGCTAATCGAAACAGCGTGGTTCAATACTCACCAATGACTTCGCCACCACGCATCGACGACAGTGCACGATAAACATTTAAATTGATATTTTCTGAAATCGTCTGCACCGACCCGTCCATCAAAACGAACTGAGCCAAGCCTGAATGTGGAGCGGCAACACCTCGATCCGCACCGATTCCGGTAGCCGGAGGATTGTTAGGAGTAAATTCAGTGTCGAACAAAACCATGTGGCCATGATCATCATCGGGAGCATCAATATCCCGAACCGCCGCAAACCAGGCGTTTTCAAAATTCGGATGCGAGCCCACACCAATTGGACTGCCAGTTGAATCGAGGATCGGCCCATTATGCCGTTCGCCAATCGCAAACGTGCTAGATGTACCATCGGTTATGTCCCTAAACTTTGTTTTACTGTTGCGGTAAAACGGACCTACCGATGAATCTGGAGTTGCATCAAGATTGATATCGTCGCTTAAATTTCCCGAAGTTTCGAGAACCCCGGAAGCTGGCCCCCAGTTGGCACAATAGCTGGCCGCTGCATACTGCTCAAACGGATTGGTGGTGTCATCTCGGACAACATAGTTTCCTTCTGAATAGGGATCCGACGGGCACAGAAATACATTTAACTCAGTTTCCCTTGCAAACATATTTGCGGGATCGAAAACGGGTAGATCCATATCCGCCATATCGTACAAATTTTGCTGTTCGATGAACGGCAATATGTACATCCCCCACGCATGTCCAAGGTGATTGGCATCCGCTAAACCACTAGACACCTGATAGCCAGTTTGAGCTGCATACTGACTCCCCAAAGCGTAGGCGTACCCCGGCGGGAATCGCTGCAGGGCGCTCTCATAATTGTGTAACGCTAAACCGAGTTGTCGCATATTGTTCTTACACGCAGTCCGTCGCGCAGCTTCACGAACCATTTGGACTGCAGGCAACAACATTCCGATCAAAATGCCGATGATGGCAATGACAACCAGTAGCTCAACCAGAGTAAATCCGGCGATGTTTCGTCTCGTTACAACTCTTCGACCGGACAGGCCCGAACTGCGACTTAAAAATTCTTGATGAGGCATTGAATTTCATTTCTAAAATATGATTTTATGAATCGGATTTTGACTTGAAACGGAACACATGCGCACAAGTGAGAAAGAAGCGCAATCAATACGCAACCTTGTAGATGGCACAAAGCGACCGCTCTTGTCGTCTGGACAAGCTGGGATTAATTAGGCTGCCAGAAAACGACTGTCCCAATTAAACCAACTGAAAAAAGAAAGAATCCAATGAAATTGGAGGTCCGCGAGCACCAATCGTGCCCAATTCGGCCGAGGAAAAGAATCCAATGCGGTGAAAGTTTGCCTCATCCAATGCAGGGCAAGCCTGATTCAGGAACAAACTATTGGGAGCCGAACAACAGGTTTCGGACTCAAGCAATTGCAACGTAAATACAGGTCCTTCATTATCGCCCGGTTCGCGATATGGGCGCCCAGGGTTCGGTTCGCTCGCACTATCCGCAGCATTTTCACTGCCCGCAAGAGAACTTTTTAGAACGTCATGACTGTGACCATGATCGTCGTGACTGTGACCATGATCGTCGTGACTGTGACCATGATCGTCGTGACTGTGACCGTGATCGTGATCGTGATCGTGATCGTGACTATACGCAGAACCGCTGGGATGCTGGTGCGGTAGATCGGCAAAGTGACAGAAACTGTGAAAACTGGGTATGCCGAACCAAATGAAACTCAGCAAGCAACATAGCAACCCCACACCTTGGCGTCGCCAAGATTTTTGCTTTCGATTGCGCTGCACTTTCGTTTTCATTTAGATACTATACAGACGTGGAACCCTAAAAGTTCTAGTATCAAAGTTACTTTCCGGCTCAATGCGACCCAACGATAAAATAGGAGGTTCTCGCACTTTCACGAAATATTCATAAACGATGATTCACTTACGGTCTGAAAACCGCAAAACACCCCCCGAATCTACTGGCGAATTCTTGGCTTAAGGCTCGCACTCACTTACAAATCGACCAAACTGATAACTAATCTCCTGACTAAACCTAAGCACTGAAATCAAAGTGAGTGCTCCGATAATTCCCTCCTCTATAAACCAGGCAGTTCACAGGTTAGCGGCACTCAGTGATGGGTAGTGGCAAAACCATCTCACCTTTTTTTAAAATTTAAGCCAAGCTTCGGCTGATGGAACTGTATGTGCAGCAGTATTCGTACGCTGCCGATAAACTGCAACAACAAATCTAGCCTTGTGTTTATCACTCGGTTTTCTTTTTCAGATGGACACTAAGATCTCGCAACGTTGCAAACAGGTTCCTTTTAATGCGTGCTTCTTACTTTTAAAATTCCCTGAAAAGCAAATCGCTATCAATCCCATTTAGACCGAGGGCTCCATTCTATGAGACTACTAACCGCCTCTATTTATGTTTTTACCTTGGGGATCCTGATATCTCCCAGCGTGTGCTTTGGCCAGAAACCGGACAGTTTGGCAATTACCCCAACGAGAAGCTCGACTGATGAAATCGGCAACACGGTGAAACGTTACACCTACAAGCACTCAGCTGGCCAACCGCGCGAATTGGAGGCTTACTTCCCAAACGAGCATGATCCCTCCACTGCAAAACGGCCCTGTGTATTGTTATTCCACGGTGGCGCGTGGGGAGGTGGCGATTTGAAACAGTTCCAAAAGTTTTGCCAATATTTTGCCAGCCGAGGATTAGTTGCAGTCACAGCAAATTACCAATTGGTTCCCGCCGGTAAAAAACTACCAACAGGTGTTTCGCGAAAACAATTCTGCATCACCGATGCCAAAAGCGCTATCCGCTGGGTGAAACAACACTCCCTCGAACTTGGAATCGACCCTGAGAAAATAATTACGGGAGGCGGTTCAGCAGGCGGGCACGTCAGCATTCTTGCAACAACCAATGCTGGTTTAAATGATCCAGCGGATCCAAAAAACATCGACACCAGCGTTGTCGCCTACCTGTTGTTCAACCCTGCATTAGCATCGTTCGATGCAAAGTTTCCCAAAGTGGATGCCATGAAGCATCTTACGAACGAGTTTGCCCCCGCGATTGTATTCTTTGGCACCGAAGATAAAAAGTGGTTAACAGGTTGGACAGCGGCCCATACTCAATTGAAAGATCTTGGGGTAGGTGACCGAATCAACCTTTGGTATGCCGAAGGAGCAGGGCATTCGTTCTTTGGTAAAAAACCTTGGTTCAACCATGTACTGATCGAAGCCGATCGTTTCCTCATTTCGCAAGGGCTTCTTTCCTCGCAAGCGACTCAAAAAATGACAACCGGAGACAAAAAGCTGATCAAAGCGGAAGACGTCGACACTCTCCAAAAATTCGAAAAGGCCCCCTAAACTAGGTCACACCCACACAACAATTCTCAACCCGTTTATGAGTACTCGGAAAAACTGGTAGTGCCATCGGCATTTTGGAAGGCAAAAAGATTGCGTTTTACATTCGGAGCAGTAAATTAGACTAGCTTGCAAGGGCGTCACCTTCTTTCTCACTCTGGGGAATAAACACCATGTGTTCGATATTCCGATCAAAAAAATGGAGCGAGTATTTGCTCTTAACAGCAGGAATCTTTGCCGCCATCAACGCTGGAGAAGCTCGCCAGTCTTCAGGTGATACAATTCGCGTTCCACAAGACCGGAAGACAATCCAAGAAGCAATTAATGCGGCTGCTGACGGCGACATAATTTTTGTCGATAACGGAATTTATAAAGAACACATTCGCTTAAAGCCGGGCATCACCGTTAGAAGTGCGGGCAGCAATGAGAAAGGCAAGCTCGGAATTAGACGAGCCGAAGCCACTATCATTGATGGGAGTCGTTTTTCTAAACAAAGCCCTTGTGTGGTTATGGCCGAAAACTCAACCCTTGATGGCTTCACTGTCACTGGCGTTGGAAATTACAATGAAGCTCGGTGGAGGAAACATCACGCCACTCAAGGCAAAGAGCAGACGCATGAACCAATCGGCGATCCAGAATCAGCAGGAATTGTCGTGTCCGGCATTAGTTACTGCACGGTCAGCAACAACATTGTGCATCACAATGGCGGCACTGGGATCGCAATTATTGGGACGAAGAATAAGCGGATAGCGCCACGAATTATTCGCAACTTTAGCTATCGAAATATGGGCAGCGGCATCGGTTCAATGCAACAGTCAACAGCCCACATTGAAGAGAACATCTGTTTTGAAAATTTCTATGCCGGAATTGGACACAGCAACGCCAGTCCCGTGGTTTGCAATAACGTCTGTTATCACAATATTCGTGCCGGCATTGGAATCAGTAACCGTGCCAAGCCAATTGTCCGCGGGAATAAGTGCTACGGTAATCGTAGATCTGGTATCGGCATTCGCAGCAATATCGAGACCCAGCCCATAGTTGAGAACAACGAATGTTTTGAAAATGACATGACAGGAATTGGAGCAAGCCTAAACGCTTCGCCGATCATCCGAAACAATCGGTGCTACAAAAATAAATTAGCAGGCATCGGCTCTCGTACCCATGCGAGTCCAATTATCATTGGCAACGACTGCTTCAATAACGGCTTGTCAGGAATTGGACAAGAAAGCGAAGCAGTCACCCTGCTTGTCGACAACCACTGCCATCAAAACAAGGCGTCCGGAATTGGATTCGACAGCTGCGCAACCGGACGGTCGACCGTAATCAATAACCGGGTCATTGATAACGCAACAGTGGCGGTTGGAATCAAGTCGGGGTGGACGGTACGTCTATTTGGCAATGAATTATCACGAGGCAAAGGTTTACCACCAGTTACGATGGTGTATGACGGAGCAGACGCGACATTCGTTGACAACATCATTCGTGGAGAGGGCGTCGCGGGAATTCGGGTCGCAGGTAAGATTCTCGCTTTCAATAATAAAATCACGGGCACATCTCTACGTCGCAGTGGTCCACCAAACAATGCGATCTGGGCATTGCAAGGTTCGGCCGTGACGATGACTGCAAACAGAATTCATGGCTGGCGACATGGTCTGCAGGCGACCAACGCAACCGTTAACGCAAACAACAACACCGTAAGTAACTTTTATCGTTCGGCATTTGTGATGCAGGAATCAACTCAGCCCGCCAACATCCATGACAACGTCGTGATTTACCAAAATCCCAGCGACAAAGCTGTGTCGATCAACGGAAAAACCGGCTTTGTAAACAACAACAAATTAACGCATGAAAAGAATCGTTAATAAATACTGAATCGTTCTGTATTTGAATGCCTGAAGCAGGTAAAAAACGCCCTTGCTATCTCTGGCAAATTGGATGCAGTCAAAAGAGCAAGGCGACACTGCCGGCTTCAAGAATCAGCATTCTGATTGGCGTCGCTGTGCACGCCCGCTGGCTAGCCTCAAGCACTGGGGAGCTATATTTCTGATGCTCTGTCGATTCAAGTTGGCCCTAATCCTTTGGTGAACCCGCTCGGGATAAATGTTTGAGCGAAGTGAGCAGCATTGGTACAATCAAACTGACGCCACATGGCTTGCCGGAATTCAGATGCGTGCCCTTCCAGCTTTTTCAATTTTCATTCTGATTGCTGTTCTGCAGCACTCTCAAATCATTGCGATTGAACCCGCAATCGGTCAGCAGGAACGCAACGCGCCTGTCGCGACTTGGGATTTCCAGAGCTCTCTCGACAGCGACTCAAATGGAGAAATGAAAGGCGATGTAAAAGGTTCCGCAACCATTGCTGACGGGCCGGTTGCTCCCTTGTATCCAAAGTTCTCGCCAACCAATCGAGCACTGTCACTTGCAGCGCCTGCCTGGATCAAATTACCAGACAATTTCGAGGATGCCCGATTTGATTTTACCAATGGTGATGCCATCACATTGGAAGCCTGGGTAAAACCAACTGGCGGTGGCGAAAACATGTACATCATTGGAAAAGGACGTACGACCAGTAGTGGTGCTAAGAGCACCAACCAAAACTGGGCGCTGCGTCTTCGGAAAACAAATGGAAAGCCCTGCCTCAATTTTCTGTTTCGCAGTCAAGGCAACGAAAAGACGCCAGGTGACTGGCATCGCTGGACTTCGACCGCAGGATTTTCATTTGGCACTCGTTGGCATCACGTTGCAGTTGTCTACAAATTTGGGGACCCAAAAAGCATTCTTGGTTACATTGATGGCCAACCGGTCCAGGGGCGCTGGGACATGGGCGGTGAGACCACCTCTCCTCCTGTGGTTGATGATGACGACGTGCTGATTGGATCAGCAATGAACGGCAACCGCGGTAATTCATTTGAAGGTCAAATTGATGAAATCGCTATTCACCGCCGACTTGTTCCACCGAAAGAACTCGAAAGTCGATTCCAATGGAATCCGCCAGAAGTAAAGCCACCAACGATTCCGCAGGGCAAAGTCTTGGTGCAACTATTTGGCTCGATAGACAGCCACAAAGTATTTCCGGATGAAGTTGAACCAGCCCTGCTGGAATGGGAACAGGACCAATTTGGATTTGTGCGCATTCCCAACAAATACGATGCGTGGGGAGTCCGAAATGATTGGGGACAAACGCTGCTAATCCGCGCGTGGGCTGATATTGAATTACCCGCGGGCAAGTACAATCTGATGGCGCGTTCGCGTGGACTTTCACGCTTAAAAATCGACGGAAAAAAGATACTGCAAACCAAAATTCAAGCCAATCGCGGTGGTGCACATCATGTGGTTGATCCACTACCGAAACTGCCTGTTGCAGGAATGCGGCCCCACTGGATGAATGACAACGAGCAAGTGGCCACTTTTCAATCAGATGGAGGTCGTCACGCCGTACTGTTCGAAATGATTGTGGGTGACGGAAACTGCCGCGTTGAAGTGGGCGAACCATGTATTGCAATCTCTCAGGGCAGCAAAATATTTCACCTGCTTTCACCCAACACGAATTCGTCGCAAACACTTTTGACAGACGAGGGCTGGCTCACATTTGCAGATTCCGAAAGGCGACGACTGGATGAATTTGACCGTAAACGAAGACAAACTGCGAACGCTTTAAAATCGAATTACTGGTCCGCGCGACATCAACACGCTCGCGCAGGCCTGATTTCCAGTGCCAAAAATCCCTCAATTGATGAATTGATTGTGACGAGAATTGAGCAAACCAATGAAGTGAACCACCATCAGTCTGCAACAGCCAACCAACAAACGGAGCATTACAATCAACACGTACGACCCATCTTGCAAGCGCACTGTTACCGTTGTCATGGCGAAAAACAGCAAGGAGAACTTTCGATTTTCTCACGCGAAAATCTATTAGCGGGCGGGGAATCGGGCGAGCCCAGCGTCGTGCCCGGCAAACCGGACGAAAGTCACTTGATGACGATGATTACAGCCGAGCCAGATGGAGACCGAATGCCGCCCAAAGGAGACGGCATGAGTGAAGCTGAAATCCAAACCATTCGCAGGTGGATTGTCGACGGCGCAGCCATGCCTACACTAAAACAACCAAAGATTGAGTTGAGCAAAGTGGTTGACGATTACACTTTTCTCCGCCGAGTTTTTCTCGACACCGTAGGAGTCCCTCCTACTCTTGCCGAGGCAAAAGCGTTTCTCGGCGAGACATCACCCAATCGCCGTGAACAATTGATCGATCAATTACTTGGCGATCCACGCTGGGCCGGTAACTGGGTCGGCTATTGGCAAGACGTACTCGCTGAAAATCCGAATTTACTTAAACCAACCCTCAACAACACAGGTCCGTTTCGTTGGTGGATTCACGAAGCGCTTGTCGACAACAAGCCCGCCGACCGATTCGCGACTGAATTGATATTGATGCTCGGCAGCAAGTGGGGCGGTGGTTCAGCTGGTTTCGCAGTTGCTTCGCAAAACGATGTTCCCATGGCGGCCAAAGCACACGTGATTGGTTCGGCATTTCTGGGCGTGAATATGAAATGTGCCCGCTGCCACGACGCTCCCTATCATCAGTGGAAACAGAGTGATCTATTTGAGATGGCGGCGATGCTTGATAGAAAGGCATTAAAACTGCCACGCAGCAGCACCGTTCCCGCCGCGTTTTTCGAAAACCAACAACGCAAACCTCTGATCGATGCGTCGCTCAAACCTGGTTCGCAACTTCAGCCAAGTTGGCCATTAAAGAAAATCGCTCCCGAGATTCCCGATAGCCTAATGCTCAATTCGAACGACACACGCGAACGACTCGCGGTGCGAGTGACCAGTTCAAGAAGATTTGCCGAAGTCATTGCCAACCGCATATGGAAACGATTGATGGGTTCCGGTCTCGTTGAACCTGTCGATGACTGGGAGGGGAACCCACCGAGCGATCCGCAGTTATTAGCAATGCTTGCCGACCACTTGATTCAGCATGATTTCGATTTAAAGAAGTTAACGCGGTTCATCCTCGTTAGCCAAACGTATCAACGAACCGCGATTGACGGCCTTGCAGATTCTGGCCGCCATTTTAGCGGACCACATCGGCGTCGGATGACGGCAGAGCAAATCGTAGACAGCGCGCTGCATGTTGTTGGCCAAAACATGAATACCGAACCGCTAACAATGGATATCGAAGGGGCATTGGCAGCCGACAAATTCCTGAATTTTGGCAGGCCAACAAGGGCCTGGGAGTTGACGACATTGGCAAATGAACGCGATCGCCCCAGTCTTGCTTTGCCGCGAGTCCAAGCAGTAGCCGATGTTCTCAAAGCATTTGGCTGGCGGAATTCCCGTCCCGAACCTGCAACGGCTCGCGAGACAACTCCCAATTTGATTCAACCGGGTGTGCTTGCCAACGGAACCTTCGGAAATTCGTTAACTCGTTTGAGCGACGAAAGTGATTTGACAACGATGGCACTACAGCGACAACCGATTGAAAAACTGGTCGATGATTTGTTTTTACGATTGTTGACTCGACCGCCTACGCCAACCGAACGAGCATTGCACATCAAAATGCTCTCACCCGGATTTCAGCAACGAATGATTCCTGAATCAGAAATTGGTCCTGCTCCACAGGTCAAGCGGTTTCGTTATGTCTCGTGGTCAAATCATCTCAATACAGAGGCGAACAAAATCAAAATTGAGCAGGAAAGGGTTGCTCGCATTGGTGCACCGCCTACGCGATTCTTGCGAGATCACTGGCGTCAACGAGTTGAGGATACGGTGTGGGCTTTGGTAAACAGTCCTGAGATGGTCATCGTTCCTTAAAAGTCTTGCCTGGAATTAATTTACAACAGATGGATTCATGATGAGACGAAGAACGTTTTTAAAAACATCAGTTGCCACTGCAACCGTAGCAGCAGCAGGTCGACTGCCCGCGTTCGATTTGCACACCCAACAGCCCAA
>Ga0315330_10003941_pt1 | contig 10168 bp, 20 predicted proteins | sample M140m34915metaG_FD_203453 | JGI IMG/M metagenome (GOLD analysis project Ga0315330, IMG submission 203453) | Ammonia-oxidizing marine archaeal communities from Monterey Bay, California, United States - M1 40m 34915 | ecosystem: Environmental > Aquatic > Marine > Intertidal zone | place: USA... | reverse complement strand
TGGTGCTGCTTCATATCCTGCTAGAGTATTTAAAGGAATGAGAATGGCAGGTAGAATGGGTAATGAGAAAGTAACAGTACAAAATTTAAGAGTTTTAAAAGTTGTAGCCGAAAAGAACTTAATTGTGTTAAAAGGATGTGTTCCTGGTCACAAAAACTCTTACGTAATAATTAGGAAATAATGAAATTATCTGTTTTAAACATAAAAGGAAAAGACACTGGAAGATCTGTAGAACTCTCAAAATCTATTTTTGAAGTTACACCTAATGATCATGCTGTTTATTTAGATGTAAAAAGATATTTGGCTAATAATCGTCAAGGAACAAATAAAACTAAAGAAAGAGCTGAAATTACCGGAAGTACTAGAAAAATAAAAAAACAAAAAGGAACAGGTACAGCTAGAGCTGGTAGTATAAAAAATCCACTTTTTAGAGGTGGTGGTACTATATTTGGGCCTAGAGTTAGATCTTATTCTCAAAAGCTTAACAAAAATGTCAAAAGACTTGCAAGAAAATCTGCTTTAAGTATTAAAATGAAAGCAAAAGCTATTTCTGTTGTTGAAGATTTTGACTTTGATACTCCAAAAACTAAATCTTTTGTTGATGTTGTAAATGCTCTTGGACTTAATGGAAAAAAATCCTTGTTTGTTCTAGGTGGATTAAATAATAACGTTTATTTATCGTCAAGAAATTTAGAAAAAACAAGCGTAGTTACTAACTCAGAGATTAGTACTTACAATATTATGAATGCCCAACATTTGGTTTTCTTTGAAAGCTCTTTGGGAAAAATTGAATCAAATTTAAGTTAATATGAATATTTTACTTAAACCAGTTATTACAGAAAAAGCCACTGCTGATAGTGAACTAAAAAATAGATTTACTTTTTTAGTTGATACTAACGCAAACAAGGTTCAAATTAAAAAAGCTGTCGAAGAAACTTATGGAGTTTCTGTAGATAAGGTTAGAACCATGAGATATGGAGCTGAAAGAAGAACAAGATATACAAAAACCGGTATTCAACGAGGAAAATCTGTTACCACAAAGAAGGCTGTGGTACAAATTTCTGAAGGTGATACGATTGATTTTTATAACAAACTTTAAAATTAAAAGACAATGTCAGTAAAAGCACTTAAGCCGATTACACCAGGACAAAGAGGGAGAGTTGTCAATGGATTTGATACCATTACAACTAACAAGCCAGAAAAAAGTTTGCTTGCTCCAAAAAAACGTTCTGGGGGAAGGAACAGTCAAGGTAAAATGACTATGAAGTATATCGGTGGTGGTCATAAAAAAAGATACAGAATCATTGACTTTAAAAGAAATCGTCATGACGATGTTGCAGAAGTTTTATCTATTGAGTATGATCCAAACAGATCTGCTTTTATAGCTCTCACTAAATTTTCTGACAACGAAAAAAGATATATAGTTGCTCTAAAAGGTCTAAAAGTTGGAGATAAGGTAGTTTCTGGTACAAAAAAATCTCCGGATATAGGAAATTCTATGCCTCTTTCAGACATTCCTTTAGGTACAATTATATCTTGTATTGAAATGCGTCCTGGTAAAGGGGCTGCAATAGCCAGAAGTGCAGGTTCTTTTGCTCAGCTAATGGCAAAAGATGGAAAGTTTGTAACCGTCAAATTACCATCAGGAGAAACAAGACTTATATTATCTACTTGTTATGCTACTATTGGTTCTGTTTCAAATTCTGACCACCAATTAACAGTTTACGGTAAAGCTGGTTCAAAGCGTTGGTTGGGAAGAAGACCTAGAACACGTCCGGTTGCTATGAACCCTGTTGACCATCCTATGGGAGGTGGTGAAGGAAGAGCCTCTGGTGGTCACCCTAGATCTAAAAATGGTATTCCTGCAAAAGGATTTAGAACACGTGATAAGAAAAAATCTAGTAATAAATATATAATTGAAAGAAAAAAGAAATAAATGGCACGTTCACTAAAAAAAGGACCATATGTCCACTATAGTTTAATAAAAAAGGTTCAAGCAAATTTGGACTCGAATAAAAAAACTGTTGTAAAAACATGGTCTAGAGCTTCTATGATTATTCCAGACTTTGTAGGTCAAACTATTGCCGTTCATAACGGACGTCAATTTGTTCCAGTATACATAACTGAAAATATGGTTGGTCATAAGCTTGGAGAATTTTCTCCAACTCGTTCGTTCCGTGGTCATGCTGGAGCTAAAAATAAAGGAAAGAAATAATTTAACTTGCAATGGGATTAAGAAAAAGACAAAGCGCTGAAAAAATTAAGGAAGCAAAGAAAAATGTTGCTTTTGCAAAACTTAATAATTGCCCTACTTCACCTAGAAAGATGAGATTAGTTGCTGATTCAGTAAGAGGAAAAAAAGTAGACACAGCTTTAACAATTTTAAAGTTTAGTCAGAAGGAAGCTTCGAATAAATTAGAAAAACTTCTTATGTCTGCTATTTCAAACTGGCAATCAAAAAATGAAGATTCAGATGTCGAGCAAGCTAATTTATTCATCAAGGAAATCAGAGTAGATAGTGCTGGTATGTTAAAGAGATTAAGACCTGCGCCTCAAGGAAGAGCTCACAGAATAAGAAAACGTTCAAACCACGTTACATTGATATTAGGTTCACAAAATTCAATAGACAGTTAATATGGGACAAAAAACAAATCCAATAGGAAACAGATTAGGCATAATTAGAGGATGGGAGTCTAATTGGTACGGAGGCAATGATTATGGAGATAAACTTGCTGAAGATCAAAAATTAAGAAATTATGTTTTTGCAAGATTATCAAAAGCAAGTGTTTCAAGAGTTATTATTGAAAGAACATTAAAACTAGTAACCCTAACTATTACTACTGCAAGACCTGGAATTATTATCGGTAAAGCTGGTCAAGAAGTAGATAAATTAAAGGAAGAGTTAAAAAAAATCTCTGGGAAAGAGGTTCAGTTAAATATTATAGAAATCAAACGTCCAGAACTTGAAGCTCAATTAGTTGCTACAAGTATAGCTAGACAAATTGAAAGCAGAATTTCTTACAGAAGAGCTATTAAAATGGCTATTGCTGCTTCAATTCGTATGAATGCTGAGGGTATTAAAGTTCAAATTTCAGGTCGTTTAAATGGTGCTGAAATGGCACGTTCTGAGTCATATAAAGAAGGAAGAATTCCATTATCAACTTTCAGAGCAGATATTGATTATGCTCAAGTCGAAGCTCAAACTACTTATGGAAAATTAGGAATAAAGGTTTGGATTATGAAAGGGGAGGTATATGGTAAAAGAGAATTGTCTCCACTTGTAGGATTAAGTTTAAAGTCTGCAAAGAATAAGGGAGGAAATAAAGGAAGAAAACAAAGAAGAAGATAATTAAATAAAGTATAGATGTTATCACCTAAAAGAACAAAATTTAGAAAAATGCAAAAAGGCCGAATGAAAGGTCTTTCTCAAAGAGGTCATGTACTATCAAATGGAATGTTTGGTATAAAATCTTTAGATGCATGTTTCTTAACATCAAGGCAAATTGAAGCAGCAAGAATTGCTGCAACTAGATTTATGAAGCGTGAGGGCCAACTTTGGATTAAAATATTTCCAGATAAACCCATAACTAAAAAGCCGCTTGAGGTAAGGATGGGTAAAGGTAAGGGTGCTCCTGAATATTTTGTTGCTGTTGTTAAACCTGGTAGAATAATGTTTGAAGTTGCTGGTGTTCCAATTGAGGTTGCAAAAGAAGCCTTGAGATTAGCTGCTCAAAAATTACCTGTTAAAACAAAATTTATAATTGCTAGAGATTATCAAGCATAAACTTATAACATGAAACAAAAAGAAGTTAAAGAATTATCGATTGACGAATTAAAAGAGAAACTTGTTTCTTTTAAAAAAGAACTTTCTGATTTAAAGATGACTCATGCTATTTCACCAATTGAAAATCCTATGCAAATAAAAAATTTGAGAAGAACAATTGCACGAATTAATACAGAATTAACTGTTAGATCAATTCAAGAATAAAACTTTAAAAATGGAAAATAGAAATTTAAGAAAAGAAAGAATTGGAATTGTTACAAGTAATAAGATGGAGAAATCTATTGTTGTTTCTGAAGTTAACAAAGTTAAACATCCAATGTATGGAAAGTTCGTTTTAAAGACAAAAAAATATGTTGCACACGATCAAAATAACGAGTGTAATATTGGAGATACAGTAAAAATTATGGAAACAAGACCTCTTAGTAAGTCAAAATGTTGGAGGCTTGTTCAAATATTAGAAAGAGCTAAATAATGGTACAACAAGAATCAAGATTAACTGTTGCTGACAATACTGGTGCTAAAGAAGTGCTTACTATTAGAGTATTAGGAGGAACTAAAAGAAGGTATGCTTCTGTTGGTGATAAAATTGTTATCACAGTAAAGCAATCAACTCCTAATGGAACGGTTAAAAAAGGACAGGTTTCAACTGCTGTAGTAGTAAGAACAAAAAAAGAAGTAAGAAGAAAAGACGGGTCTTATATTAGATTCGATGATAATGCTTGTGTATTGTTAGATGCTGCTGGAGAAATGCGCGGTACTCGTGTATTTGGTCCTGTAGCCAGAGAGCTTAGAGATAAAAAGTTTATGAAAATTGTTTCACTAGCACCTGAAGTTTTATAATTATGATAAAAATTAAATTAAAAACTGGAGATCAAGTAAGAGTTTTATCCGGTGATCACAAAGGATCAGAAGGTAAGATTGTAAAACTATTTAAAGTAAAAAACCTTGCCATTGTAGAGGGAGTGAATATGGTTAAAAAACACAACAAGCCAAGCTCACAAAATCCAAAAGGAGGTATTACTGAACAAGAAGCACCAATTCATATTTCTAATTTATCTCTTTTGACATCAAGCGGTGAAACAACTAGAGTTGGATACAAAACTATTGATGGAAAAAAAAATAGAATATCATTAAAATCTGATGAAATAATTTAATTATGAGTTACCAACCAAGATTAAAAAAAGAATTCAATGAAAGAATAGTTCCTTCCCTTAAGGAAGAATATTCTTATAAGAACATCATGATGGTTCCTAAACTTGAAAAAATTGTTATAAGTAAGGGTGTTGGAGGAGCTGTAGCTGACAAGAAACTTATTGATCACGCAATTGATGAATTGACAACAATCTCGGGTCAAAAGGCTATCGCTACTCTTTCAAAAAAGGATGTTGCAACTTTCAAATTAAGAAAAGGAATGCCAATAGGTGCCAAAGTTACGTTAAGATCAGAAAGAATGTACGAGTTCTTAGATAGACTTATAACAACTGCTCTCCCAAGGGTTCGTGACTTTCAAGGAATTAAAGCTTCTGGTTTTGATGGAAGAGGTAATTATAATTTAGGTGTAACTGAACAAATCATATTTCCAGAAATTGATATAGACAAGGTTAACAAAATTTCTGGAATGGATATTACTTTCGTTACATCAGCAAATACCGACAAGGAAGCAAAATCATTATTAACTGAACTAGGTTTACCTTTTAAAAAGAATTAATTATGGCTAAAGAATCAATGAAGGCCCGTGAGGTCAAAAGAGCTAAAATGTGTGCTAAATATGCTGAAAAAAGAAAAGCATTAAAAAAAGCAGGTGATTATGAAGCACTTCAAAAATTACCAAAAAACTCATCGCCAGTTAGAGCTCATAATAGATGCAAATTAACTGGAAGACCAAAAGGTTATATGAGACAATTTGGTATTTCAAGAGTTATGTTTAGAGAAATGGCAAATAAAGGTTTAATCCCAGGAGTTAGAAAAGCTAGCTGGTAAATAAATAAATTATTAAAATGAATACAGATCCAATTGCAGATTATTTAACAAGAATTAGAAACGCTAATAGTGCTGGACACAAAGTTGTTTCAATTCCTGCTTCAAATGTAAAAAAAGAAATAACTAAAATATTATTCGATCAGGGATATATTTTAAGCTATAAATTTGAAGACAATACAATTCAAGGAAGTATTAAGATTGCTTTAAAATATGATTCATTTACTAAAGAACCTGTAATAAAAAAACTCGAAAGAGTTAGTAAGCCTGGTTTAAGAAAATATTCAGATTCTGAAAGCTTTCCCAGAGTTTTAAATGGCTTAGGAATAGCTATAGTTTCAACATCTAAAGGTCTTATGACTGGAAAAAAAGCAAAACAATCAAACGTAGGGGGAGAAGTCCTTTGTTACGTACATTAAATTTATCAAAATGTCAAGAATAGGAAATAGTCCAATAACGATTCCAGAAGGTGTTTCAGTTGAAATTCAACCAAACTTATTAACTGTTAAAGGTAAGTTAGGCGAACTATCTCAATCTTACGATTTAGTTTCAATTGAACAATCTGAAAACACTTTATCAGTAAAAAGGGTCAACGAATCCAAAACTGCAAAAGCAAAACATGGGCTGTACAGATCATTGTTTAACAATATGGTTCAAGGCGTTTCAAATGGATGGTCTAAAGAACTTGAATTAGTTGGGGTTGGTTACAGAGCCAATAACCAAGGACAGAAATTGGAGTTAGCATTAGGTTTTTCTCATAATATAGTTTTTCAAATACCTGTTGAGGTGAAAGTAGAAACTGTTTCTGAAAAGGGTAAAAACCCTATTATTAAATTAATGTCTTCAGATAAACAATTGGTTGGAGCTATTGCTTCTAAAATAAGAAGTTTTAGAAAACCAGAACCTTACAAAGGAAAAGGAGTTAAATATGTTGGTGAGGAAATCCGTAGAAAAGCAGGTAAATCTGCATAAATCTTTACAAAAATGAGTATATCAAAAATTAACAAGAGAAATAAAATAAAAAAAAGAATCAGAAAACATGTTTTGGGTTCTGAATCCAGACCTAGACTCTCAGTTTTTAGAAGTAATAAAGAAATTTATGCTCAAATAGTTGATGATACAAGTGGAAAAACATTAGCTTCTGCTTCATCAAGAGACAAGGATATTGCTGATAATACTAAAACTAAAATTGAATTATCGAAATTAGTCGGTCTTTCGATTGGAAATAAAGCTGTAAAAGTTGGAATTGAAAAAATTGGGTTTGATAGAGGTGGATACTTATATCATGGTAGAGTTAAATCATTAGCAGAAGGTGCCAGAGAAGCTGGCCTTAAATTTTAATTTATGAAAAATAATAGAAATGAATTTGTAAAACCTGGAGGTTTAGATCTTAAAGATAGATTAGTAAGTATCCAACGTGTAACCAAGGTAACCAAAGGTGGAAGAGCTTTTGGGTTTACTGCTATTGTTGTTGTAGGAGATGAGAATGGTGTTGTAGGTCATGGTTTAGGTAAGTCAAAGGAAGTTGCTACAGCAATTGCGAAAGCTGTTGAAGATGCTAAAAAAAATCTAGTAAGAATAGCCTTAAACAATTCAACACTTCCACACGAGCAAAAAGGAAAGCACGGTGGTGCTAAAGTTTTTATTAAGCCTGCATCTCAAGGTACAGGAGTTATTGCTGGAGGAGCTGTTAGAGCAGTATTGGAATCTTTAGGTGTTCAAGATGTATTATCTAAGTCACAAGGTTCTTCAAATCCCCACAATGTGGTAAAAGCTACTTTTGATGCATTACTTAGATTAAGAAATGCTAACACAGTCGCTCATGAAAGAGGAATTTCATTAGAAAAAGTTTTTAACGGATAATTATGGCAAAGATTAAAATAAGAAAAATCAGAAGCGAAATCAAAAGACCTGGAGATCAAAAGAAAACACTTTTGGCTCTTGGTCTAAAAAAAATAGGACAAGTAGTTGAGCATGAAGATACTCCTAATATTTTAGGAATGATAAATAAAGTGAAACATTTGGTTTCTGTAGTAAAATAATTAGATATGAATTTAAGTAATTTAAAACCAGGAGAAGGTTCAATTCACACTTCTAAAAAAAGAATCGGAAGAGGTCAAGGTTCAGGCAAAGGAGGTACAGCAACCAGAGGTCATAAAGGAGCTAAATCTAGATCAGGATATTCAAAGAAATTAGGATTTGAAGGAGGTCAAATGCCGCTTCAGAGAAGAGTTCCTAAATTTGGTTTTAATAATATAAACAGAAAAGAATACCAAGCCGTTAACTTACAAACCATACAGTTATTAATTGACAATAAGAAGGTTAAAGATTCGATTAATATTCAAACTTTTATTGATAATGGGTTAGCTAGTAAAAATGATCTAATCAAGGTTTTAGGTGATGGTGAAATCAAAACTGCAATAAAAATTACAGCTCACAAATTTTCTAAAAGTGCTCAAGCACAAATTGAAAAGACAGGTGGCGAAGCAATAACATTATAATTTATGTACAGTTTTATAGAGACATTAAAGAATATATGGAAAATCTCAGAACTGAGAGATAGAATATTTATTACCTTATTCTTTCTAGCTATTTACAGATTAGGTGCCCAGGTAGTATTACCTGGAATAGATTCTGTTCAATTAGCTGAACTGTCAAGTAGAACACAGGGTGGTGGGCTTTTAGGTATTTTAAATGCTTTCACCGGAGGAGCTTTTGCAAACGCTTCAGTCTTTGCTCTTGGAATTATGCCATACATTTCTGCATCAATTGTAGTTCAGTTGATGGGTATAGCTGTTCCTTATCTACAAAAGCTTCAAAAAGAAGGAGAGAGTGGAAGAAAAACAATTAATCAAATTACCAGATGGTTAACTATTCTTATTTGTGTTGTGCAAGCTCCAGCATATCTTTATAGTTTAGGTGCTCTTGGTGTTCCAGAAAGTGCTTTTATAATTGGAAAAACACCTGTTTTTGTTATTTCATCTGTAATAATTTTAGTTACTGGTTGTGTGTTTGCAATGTGGCTTGGTGAAAAAATTACTGATAAAGGAATTGGAAATGGAATATCCCTATTAATTACTGTAGGTATTATTGCTTCCCTTCCACAGGCCTTTTTCCAAGAATTTACCTCAAGAGTAACTCAAAGCAATGGTGGGGCAATAACAATTTTGATTGAACTTGTTATTTGGGTAGTTGTAATAGGTTTGTGTGTTCTTCTTGTTAAAGCGGTTAGACAAGTCCCTGTCCAATATGCGCGAAGAACTGCTTCTGGTGGTTTTGATAAAAATCAAGCTAGCTCAAGGCAATATATTCCATTAAGACTTAACGCTTCTGGTGTTATGCCAATAATATTTGCTCAAGCAATTATGTTTGCTCCTGTTTCAATTGGTCAGTTATTAGGAAATTCAGCCTTAGGGCAATGGTTACAAACCAATTTCTCTGATATGTTTGGACTATGGTACAATATTTTATTTGGATTTTTGATTATAGTCTTTACGTATTTTTACACGGCTATAACAGTTCCAACTAATAAAATGTCAGATGATTTAAAAAGAAGTGGTGGTTTTGTTCCTGGAATCAGACCTGGAAGCGAGACTGCAGATTTTTTAGATAAAATAATGTCTTTAATTACTTTCCCAGGTTCACTTTTTTTAGCTGCTGTTTCAGTACTCCCAGCTATTATAGTACAAATTATGGGTATGCAACAAGGATGGGCATTATTTTATGGAGGAACATCATTATTGATTATGGTTGGTGTTGCAATAGATACTATTCAGCAAATAAACGCATACTTACTAAATCGTCATTATGACGGTTTAATGAAAACTGGTAAAAAAAGAAAATTAGCATAATATGGCAAAACAAGCAGCAATAGAACAAGATGGTACTATAATTGAAGCTCTCTCTAATGCAATGTTTAGAGTAGAGTTGGAGAACGGTCATGTTGTTACTGCTCATATTTCTGGAAAAATGCGAATGCATTATATTAAATTATTACCTGGTGATAAAGTTAAATTAGAAATGAGTCCATATGATTTAACTAAAGCCAGAATAACATACAGACATTAAAAATTATGAAAGTAAGAGCATCAATAAAAAAAAGAAGTCCCGAATGCAAGATTGTAAGAAGAAAGGGAAGACTTTATGTAATTAACAAAAAGAATCCTAGATTCAAACAAAGACAAGGATAAATTATGGCAAGAATTTCAGGGGTTGATATACCCAAGCAAAAAAGAGGAGTAATAGCTTTAACCTATATTTTTGGTATAGGAAGATCGAGGGCTAAGAAAATTCTAAAGTTAGCTAACGTTAGCGAAGATAAAAAGGTTTCTGATTGGAATGACGATGATACTGCAAAAGTAAGAGAAGCTGTTGGTAGTTTTAAAATTGAAGGTGAATTAAGATCCG
>Ga0315330_10003938_pt1 | contig 10177 bp, 8 predicted proteins | sample M140m34915metaG_FD_203453 | JGI IMG/M metagenome (GOLD analysis project Ga0315330, IMG submission 203453) | Ammonia-oxidizing marine archaeal communities from Monterey Bay, California, United States - M1 40m 34915 | ecosystem: Environmental > Aquatic > Marine > Intertidal zone | place: USA... | reverse complement strand
TCCATCATAAATGAAATATTCGCGTAAGACGTCGTTCCGCTAGGATTTCCAATCAAAACAATATCAAATGTTATTTCATAGTTCGAGTCTTCAATCTTTTCAAAGTCGGACAATGATATAGAACTTTCAACAATCGAAATACCATCAGAACTAGCAGCAGCAAACGGCACATATGAGGGACATATAAGCAAAATTACTGCTAACATATAGTAGAGTCTTGAACCCCTATCAATTACGCCCACATATGCCCTAAGATTAGGGGGTTCTTCACCTTCTCGCACGAAAGGACTCCTGCGCCATGTTTATTGAAGGTTGAAAACTGGCCCGGATGTATGACTCCACGAGACTTGCTCGCAGTTTCGCCAGAATTCTTGGCGAAAGCGATTCTTCATCGTAGAGAAAACATAGTTCAAGCATTACCTCCACAAATAGCAAAACGTCAAGATGAAAGACAGATTGCTGCAAATCTAGCCAAGGATTCTAGAGCAAAAAGAGATGACTTATTATCAAAAGTATCAAGTCTAAAAAAAGAACGTAATGAGGCTCAAGCATCAGCAAATAATATAATTTTAGAATTAAAAAAACTCTCAAATGAGAATTCTAAAAATAAATTTACTAAACTTAACCAAATAGGAAATAATGAAGAAGACCAAAACAACCTAGAAGTTATCGAAAATATTCAGTCAGAAATCGAAGATCACAAAGGTTGGGCATCAGATAATGTCGATTCAAAAGACATTTCTGATGGATTAGAAAAAATGAGAAGGACTGCCAATAAGCTTCTAGAAACTGGTAAGAAAGCACATATTGCAATGATGGAACTTTCTAAGGAAAATAATAGAATGCAGAGTATATGGCTTGAGAATGAATCTCATCGTAGAAGATGTGAATCAAGATATACGAAGTTGATTCGTTGTAAAAAAGAAAGTGATTCTGCTGTTGAATTTTGGAGTTCTAAATTAAATGGAGGAGATTTCAGCGAAATGCTAACCGATTCTGTCAGAGTCTCACAGGGAGGGCCATCCAGCCGTTCTTTAATGAAACAAAATTCTGCAAAACAGTCATCAAGGGGGAAAAAATGATGTCTCAAACTTGTCAAATGACAGGACTTAGTCAAGTCCAACAGGATAAGTGGCCTTTATATCATGCTTTGATGATAGGTAAATCAAATTTAAACATAAAAGGAATTTCATATTCCAAAACTGAAGTACTAACTAAAGAAATTGTTAAATTCGTTTCCGAGCAAGAAGTTTCTAAAAGCGTCACAGAACGTAAAGAAGGAATAATAAAACATCTTAAGAGACGTTTTGATATAAAATTTAGAGGCTCTAAATTAACGACTTTTGGTTCTTCAATGTCCGGATTAGGATTGAGAAATGGAGATGTGGACCTATGCTTAGAGTTCAATGGTGAAAAACCAAAGAAGGTATTGAACAAAATTGCTAGGATGCTTCGTGATGATGGGATGGAGGATGTCACATTAATCGCTCATGCTAAAGTCCCTATTGTCAAATTTATCGATCAAAGAAGCAAGATTCCAATCGATATTTCGATAAATAACAGTCTTGCCATATACAATACTAAGTTACTCAAGGCGTATAGCGATTGTGACTCAAGAGTACGCCCCTTTGTTTTGGCAATAAAGCAATGGGCACTACATAGAGGAATTTGTAATGCTGCTTATGGCACATTTTCATCCTATGCGTGGACATTGATTGCCATTCAGTCTTTACAAACAGTAAATCCCCCTGTAGTACCCAATATCCAACAAGGAAGTAAACGTACACTGAAAGTAATCGAAGGAGTAGAATTTGACATTACAGTAAATGATAAATCAAATGAAATACTCGATGAGAAAAACTCACAAAACATCGGGGAACTACTAATCAATTTCTTTGAATCATTTACCTTGAATTGGCCATGGGATGAAAAGATAATTTCTATTCGTTCTGGAGAAAATATAGCACGGAATGATAAAAAATGGAAGCATCAAAAGCCATTTCTCATAGATGCTGTGACCGATGAAAACAATGTGAGGCTTGGAAAGCATAGCCTTCCAGTTGAAGACCCATTTGATACAATGCATGACCTTAGCAGAGTACTTAGACCAGAGGGTGCGATGGATATTCGAGAAGAATTTTTACGTGCATTCAAGATTTTAAGCGAAGGTGGCGACTGGAAGAAACTGACAGAGACTAAATTCCCTGAACTTGTCAATGATACCGCTAATACTGATTTATTCGAAGAACTAAGAGAAATGCAACCTCAAGAGGTCAAAGAGAACTTAGCGGACCTACAAAATGAATTGTCAATTCTAGAATTAGAAATTGAAATTCGAAATAACGAAAGGAAAAATGCAATTGATATGTCCAAGGCATTACGTAAAAATGCCGAATTACAAAAAGAAGAAAGTAAAATTGCAAATACACTGAAACCTAGAAGAGAAAAAATTGAAAAGGTTAAGAAACAGAGAGATTCAGTAAATAATAACTATATCCCAGTGCATTGGATAGAAAATGAGATGTCTAAAGTATTCCAACGCTTAACAGAAAATGTCGACTTGATGAGAACACCCTCTCTACAAAAAGAAGAAGAATTATTTTCATGGTTCTTTGAATTGCAGAGTATGCATGAACACTCCAAGAAAACTAGAGAGTTGCACAGTGAGTTCAAAAAATTACTTCATGAGCAAAAGAAAGCACTCTTTGAATTGGATAATGTCAAAGAAAGTAGTAAAGATATCAGTGTACTGGGAGATTACGCAAACTTTGACGAACTTGCACATAAACTACTACTCGAAATGAATCCGATGCATACTGAAAAAAGGAAATTGAAGCGAGAAATCGGGCGCCTTGAAGCATGGCTAAGAATTTCTGGAAGAAAGGGTGAAAAGAGAAAAAATAGTAATAATAAAAAGCGCCCGAAGAAAAATAATTATTCTAAGAAAAGAAATAATACAAATGTTGCTGAAGTAAAGTCTAGAGCTGCTGCTGGAGGATCACTTTCGCTTTCTGACCTCGATGCTTTGCTCAATAGTGGAGGGATTTCTTCAATATCAAATGAGCAAAAAAATGATACTGCTCGTAAAAAGAAAAAAGAAAAAAAGAAAAACTTTTCTCCACATCGAGGAAATCGAGGACGCTCTAGAAAGGGAATGTGAGGTTTAGAAATGACTGACATCCAGTGGGTGTATGGCCTTGAACCTGAAGCCATGACTTTACGATGGCGCCAAAAAATCATTGAATTGTTCTTTGCAGAAACACAAGAAGTGTATGAAGATACCTCATTACTTAGGCTCTCAATTCCAGAATGGGATGGGAATTTAATGTTAATTGATAGAGACATATACCCAGATGTGGCAGCACTGAAAGGAATTTTATGGAGTAAACCATTCATGGAAGATTCTGTAAGGGTTGTAGCATTCGTCTTGGAGAAAAAATTTCAGTCACAGGGTTATGGAGGTAAAGCTTGGACGTTTATGACTAAACAATTGAAAAATCAAGGTATAAACCATGTTCAATTAGAAGTAAAATGTTCAAATACTGAAGCTCAAAATTTCTATAGAAAAAGAGGTATGGAAATTATTAGGAGAATTGACCTTTACTACAAGACAGAACATGGCTATATGATGCGGGGTAACTTATAGTATGATTTCCGTACTAATGTATCTCAAAGGTTATGCCCTTCCTTTAACAAGATTATTACATGGAGGAGTTCATAATATCTGACTTGACTAAAGTTAGTGGTATAATTAATGCTGCAATAGTCGACAAGGAAGGCTTCCTTTTGTTCGAAGCAAAGGAAAACTATGGACAATCTAAAAATATCTCAAAAATAGCAGACCTAGTCAAAACTAAGGATGAATTCTCACGGGTCACTGTGACCAGTGAAAATGCAATTTTAATAGTTCAACAATTAGATACGGGCCACCGCCTAGTAATTTGGTGTGAACATTCATGTAATTTAGGAATGATTAGAAAAAGTCTAGAAAACGCATCACAGCGACTCGATGATTACCTCAAGAATAAAAAATAATTATTCATCACCACAAAGATTTGACTAAATGTCAATATCAAGCATTAAATGGGGGATATGGGTCGCACAGTCAGCGTAAGATGGGAATCTTATGTGAACAGGTGCGTAAAACTATGTCTGGAATGAAAGGTATTCTCGAAGAAAGAAGAAAAATGGTAGATGATAAAGCAACTAAATATCGCACAACTCGTGATGAGTGGAATCAGAAAACTAAAGAGAATACTGGAGCCAGAAATGAACTCAATTCTGAAGTTCGTGAATTGATCGTTCAAGTCAAAGAACAAAGAGAAATTCGCGAACAAATGAATGAATTAGTTAGAGAAAAGAAAGGCGCTAGACAAGAAGCGAATAACAAAGTTCGTGAAGCAAAGTCAATCATCGACCAATCCAGGCCTGCTGAAGCACCTGTAGAGGGTGGCCGAGGAAGAAGAGGTCGTGACAGACCTGAAACAGTTCAATCACTTTCTCGTGAACTGAACAGGCTCGAATCTGAATTTGAGCGTGGCCAACATACTGGGAAAAATGAAACCAAAGTCATGAAGAGAATGAAAGAAATATCTTCAAAGCTAAAGAAAATGAAGAGTGCTGAAGACTCAAATGATGACCTGAAAGGAGCACGAGAAACTCTTCGTGTGGCGGTTGAACAACAAGACTCTGCACATGAAGAAGTCCAAAAAGCGGCTCAAGCGGCTCAAGAAGCACACGAATTGATGCTTCAATGGAACAAAGAAGTTGACAAGCAGAGGGAGAAAGCCGAATCCTGCCATCGTGAACTTCGTCGATCTAAGAAAGAGGCTGATAAGGCTCACCACTTGTACATTGTTTCGCTAAGATGCCTACACTCAATTCAAGACATACTTGGTGCCATGAAAGGTTCCACTGGCGGCGGAAAGAGAAAGGATGCAAGAGTCGAAGTTCAAGACTTGATGAGTAAATTGATGTCTGGAGATACACTCTCTACAGAAGAATTAATGCAACTACAAAAATTCGACTGATTTTTCAATAGTAGGAATCAAAGACTCTCGGCAAAATAGTACATTCAAGCGGAGGCATAAAGTATGATTTCAAAAGATGAAATTGCAGCGATTGTCGAAGAGTATGACCGTCTAAAACTAAGAATAGGGATGACAGCATCTCACTCTGCGCTAGATATTTGTGATGGGGCTATCGAAGAAGGATTTCCCACCGTGGCTTACTGTAAAGAAGGAAGACATAAGACATATGCTAACTACTTCAAGACACAAAGGTCGAGTTCCGGAAGAGTAACAAGAGGGATGGTCGATAAAGCTATTATTCTTGATTCATTTAATGATGTAATGAATTCAGACTTACAAGCAGAAATGAGAAAGAGAAATGTAGTATATATTCCAAATCGTTCATTCACTTCTTATTCAACTATCGATGATGTTGAAAATAAATTCCATGTCCCACTATTTGGTTCAAGAAACATGCTAAGAATGGAAGAGAGAACCGAAGAGCAAGATTATTACTGGATTCTAGATAAAGCAGGATTACCTTATCCAGAAGCGATTAAAGATCCACAAGACATAGACTGTTTGGTCATAGTCAAACTTCATCATGCTCAAAAGAAGTTAGAGCGTGGATTTTTCACCTGTGCATCATATGATGAATACATGGAGAAGTCAGAGTCACTATTGGCTGAAGGCGTAATTGACAAAGAATCTCTTGAAGGAGCACGAATTGAAAGATATGTTATCGGCCCTGTATTCAATCTAAACTTTTTCTATAGTCCTCTGGCTGAAGAAGGAGAGAAACTAGAATTACTCGGCGTTGACTGGAGATTTGAATCATCCCTTGACGGTCATGTTAGGTTACCTGCACCACAACAAATGACAATGCCTCTACATCAACAAATTCCTGAAATGACGGTTGTTGGCCACAACACAGCCACAATTAGAGAATCTCTATTGGAAAAGGCATTCGAGTTAGGTGAGAAATTCATTCAAGCCAGCAAAGAGCATTATGATCCTGGAATAATAGGTCCGTTCTGTCTTCAAACGTGTATAGACAAGGATATGAATTACTACATCTATGATGTTGCTCCGCGCTTAGGTGGGGGTACAAATGTACACGTAAGTGTTGGACACCCGTACGGAAATGCAACATGGAGAATGCCAATGTCTAGTGGTAGAAGAATTGCTATGGAATTAAGACTCGCCGCAGAGCAAGACAGACTTCTAGAAGTTCTAACATGAGGATTTTTCGCTGTTAGTAATATTAATCAGACCGGTGTTTTGAATCCCATTGCTCGAACAACACACCATCCAGCACGCGCTTCCCATATGGCAAATGAGCCGCCTGCAACACTCGCTAGAGCGCCCCACCAAGCAATTGAGGGTACTATTCCTGCAGCTGTCACCAATGCCAGTAGTACTCCTACGCCGACTCCCAAGATTCCTGTTCTAAGTCTTGCTGCTTTTCCTGCTGCATCAATATTGCACTCTAGCGCCATGGTGATACATCAAGTCTGTAGTATATGAACAGATGTTTTATTTCGAGTATATGAAAAATATTACTTAAATCCGAAATAGGACTAAAACCAAACAAATTGTAGGGGAATAGTTTATTTCCTGATATTAAATACTCGAAATATGCAAGAGATTCATGATGCAATAATAGATGACAAACCTTTGAAATCATCAATCTTTAGGTTCAAAAATAATCGAAGAGTGCAAATTATTTCTATTCTACTCGCTGTATTATTATTATCCATACCCGTTTATTCTATGTATTCAAAATATCAGACTCCTGATGATGAATACCAAAGAGATCTACAATACCTAATAGACAGTGATTATGGTAGTATAACTTGGAGTTCTCAAAGTAATCTTGAACTGAATGATCAACAAGTATTCTCACTAGCATGGACCAATGAAGACTTCCCTGAAGAGGTCAAAGAAAAGAATATTATATCTATATATGGCTTTATCCAGATTCTAGATTTTAATGAAGATAATGAAGAAACCTCTGGAGCTGGTTGTACTATTGATTCTGGAGAAGACGCACTGGATTCTGCCACACTTGGAGCTAGTATTCCAAATAGAGAAGCAGAAATTCAAGAGACTCAAACCTCAACTAATTTTTACTTTGAATTTATGGAATATCCTGTTTTCACAACATATCCATTCATTACTGGTTATACAGTTAAAGAAATTGAAGATATGTTCGAAACCGATAAAGACGAATTAGTAGGAGAATATAATTTCGAAATTACAGGGATGGTTGAAGCAGGAGAATCAACATTTCAATGTGATAGAGAAGACCCCAGTGTTACAATCTATTATTCAATCGAATTCGAATGGCTAGAAGTAAGTGTAATCGAATGGAATGGAGATTCAATTTGGTTCTAAATCCCGGATTTATTGAATTGTGGATAATATTGTTGTGTATATGCAACTGCATGCTCATGAGGATACCCCTGGGCAACTAGTTTCTGATAATACTCCAATCCAGGGTCTGGTTGAGCAACTGGCGCCACTGTTTGTTGAACAGGAGGGCCATTTTGTGCAACAGGTTGTTGGTAGTGAGACTGTTGCGGATATTGTTGATAGTTTTGAGTTTGCATTTGATTCATCATAGGTGCTTGTGAAGCATACATCTTATCCTCATCATTTCTGTTTCTTCGAGCGATTAGTAATCCTCCAGCGACTATTGCTAACAGTACAAACACACCTCCGCCGATAAATACCGCAGTAGATGATGATGCAGTATCTGATTCAGGTGGCTCTCCCCATTTAGTCGGATCATCTGGGTATCCATCTGCTCCAGCAGAATAACTCCAGTCAGGGTCGGTATTAGAATAGCCATCTCCATCGCTGTCATAACAGCCAACTCTATCATTTGTTGAGTTACCATTAACATTGAAGCAAGCATCTGCCCCCTGAGCGATTGTCCAAGTTTCAGTAGGATTAGAATAACCATCTTCATCAAAATCAGGACAACCAAATCTATCAATTGTTGAAGTTCCTTTTACACTTGGACATGCATCAGGTTGGAAACCTTCTTGATTATTCCCGTAGCCATCCACATCGGAATCTTGCCATTGTGTTGGTTCAGAAATAAATGCATCTGCTCCATCATTTAATGACCAAGAGGATTGAACTGGATCTGAATATCCGTCGCCATCTGTGTCTAAACAACCAAATCTATCGACAGTTGAATTTCCTGACGTTGAAATACAAGCATCTGGCTGATTACCAAGTTGATTATCACCAAATCCATCTCCATCTGTGTCTTCCCATTGTGATGAATCAAATACGAAATCATCTAGAACATCATACCATCCATCTCCATCATAGTCTGGACACCCAATCACACCATCTTGAGTTGAATTTCCTGGTTGAAGAGGGCATGCATCTTGGAATAATCCCGAAATCCCGTTAACAAAAACACCAGGCCAATTATCAGGACGGTCTGTCCAAGAACTATTGCCCCAGTTATCTCCAAATCCATCTCCATCAAAATCAGACCATTGGGAATCATCGTTCTTGAAGGCGTCAGCACCATCCCCCGAATCCCATGTATTATCTGAATCTGAATAACCATCGCCGTCTGAATCAGGGCAACCATTCCTATCTGCATATGAGTCTCCGTATTCATTGACGCAAGCATCAGCACCAACTCCTTCTGGGCGATCACCATATCCATCATTATCTGAATCAGTCCATTGAGATGGTTCAAATTCAAAATCGTCATCGACATTTGCCCAGCCATCGCCATCAGAATCTAAACATCCAATCTTGCCATTTTGTGAAGAATTCCCATATTCCAATGGACAATCATCTTTAGTATCTGCCCAACCATCTAAATCTGAATCTATACAGCCAACTCGCCCTAATGTCGAAGTCCCATAAGTTGTCGGACAGTTATCTTCAGAGTCAGTGAAATCATCATTATCATCGTTATCATCTTCATCGCTATCACGGCATCCATCTCCATCCATATCGGTCACAGGTTCTGAAATCCATGTAGGTCTAGGCGGGTTGTATGACGTCAATGGGCATGAATCAGAGAGATCCAATATCCCATCGTTATCATCATCTAAATCTTCGGGATGGTCATCCTTACAACCATCATTATCCCAATCTGTGGAAGATGATGGATTTGCGAAATCTCTGGTACTTGTCCATCCAGTTTGACTATTTCTCGGACAGTTGTCGGGGAAGTTATCAGTTATTCCATCATTGTCGTCATCAGAGTCACAAGCATCACCTTCAGAATCAAGGTCTGTATTTTCCTGCCCAGGATTAGCGGTATTAGGACAGTTATCATCTTCATCCCCAACTCCATCTCCATCAGCATCTAGAACCGCGACCGTTTCTGTAAGCCAGATATATGGCATCAAGACTGAAGTGGTTTGAGTGGATGCACTGGAAGAACCAAAGTCAATAGTTCCGTTGTAATTACCAACAACGACCAATGCACCATTAGGCAGTAGAGAAATTCCAGAGACTGCATCATCATCATTACTACCTGCATCAAATAGTGATACGGGAGCTCCATTGGAGTCATAACTTACAACCAAGGAATCATTTAAACCTCGGGTAGTGAAACTATTTCCTCCAAAAGAGAAGGAACTTTGAGATGATAACCCCATCATCGTATATCCTGTATTGGAGTCATATGCTACTCCAGAACCAGTGTCATAACTACTACCGCCAATCGAGCTAGCCCAATTCCAAGTTCCTGAAGGAGACATACTAGCAACTAGAGCATCAGTCTGGCCTGAACTACTTAATTGAGTCCCAAAAGTCACACTACCGCTATGAGATCCAGCCATCAATAGATTGTTCTGATTATCGACTTCAAAATCAGTAATAGTTGCTTGACCACTTCCCGTTGTTGCGTAAGCTGACTGCCAATTACCTGAGTTACTAATCTTGGCAATTCCAACTGGAACTTCATTGATTCCAGCATTGGCAACGACGCTACCGAAAGTCATACTGACCTCAAAAGTTGTTGAAATCCAAATACTATTGCTACTATCTGCAACCATACTATTTACTTCTTGAATCCCTTGGCCTCTAGCAACTTCACTCCATTGGAAATTACCTGAATTAGAATATTTAGCAACAAATATCTCTATGTCGTCTCCATTTTGTGCACCTGTATCTGCTGCCAC
>Ga0315330_10003937_pt1 | contig 10177 bp, 9 predicted proteins | sample M140m34915metaG_FD_203453 | JGI IMG/M metagenome (GOLD analysis project Ga0315330, IMG submission 203453) | Ammonia-oxidizing marine archaeal communities from Monterey Bay, California, United States - M1 40m 34915 | ecosystem: Environmental > Aquatic > Marine > Intertidal zone | place: USA... | reverse complement strand
CCCGTGCAGGCAGCATCCTGAACGTTGGTCAATCCAAGCGAATGTTTGTTGGTTGTGATATCGCCAAAAATAGACCATGCATCAACGGTGTGAATGGTCACACCCAGCTCAGCCCGAAGGTTCACGAGGAGGGTGGCCAATTGGTTGTTGTAATCGATGACTTCGTTGCGAATGGTGGCCCGTTGCGAAGCACTCCGGCTTTGTATCTCAGGGGTGTCCTCAAGGGGTGGAAGATTGGGTACGATGAGGGTACGCGCCCCGGCGGTGGTCAATTGCCGAATGTGGGATTCCATGTTGGCCGCGATGGTATCGGCATTGGCGGTGCCGTACAAGAAATCGTTTCCGCCAGCCCACAAACTCACCACGGCGTCATTGGGTATGGTCGACTGGACATTGGCCAGATAACTGGTGATTTGTGTCCCCACGTTCGGTATCAAAAGGTAAGCATACCCAGTGCCGGTTTGCGCTCCACCAAAAGCACGGTTGTCCCCCGATGAAGCGATACCAGAACCAATGCTGCTGGTCAGCCCATACGCATCGTACAGGCCACCAAGCCAAACCTCACCGTTGGAGAACCGACCCTGCCAATAGGGAGGAGTGTCAGGAGTATTGAGGATTGATGCTTTGGCATTGCCCATGTCAGACAGTGAATCCCCAAAGGACAGAAGGGAGCCAGGAACAGCGAGTTTGACTTGTTGGAAGACGACAAACCCTACCTCGTTTGACCCGAGAACACTTCCTGATTCATCGTACACCACGACGTCAACTTCATGAAAATGCGACCCTCGATAAAACTCGACAAAATCCAGATCGACCACGGTGAACGTCCCGGTGGCTGAGAATTCCAAGGAGCCGTTGTCTACGAGGCCTTGTTCATCACTCAGCGACCAGTCCACGCGCAAAAGTTGGTTGAACGGAGCGTTGCGAAGTCTGAGGTCAACCTCAACGGCCTCATCGGACGTCCAGTCATGGCGGTCCACTTCGAGGGTAATCACGGTTGAACGTGCATCGGTGGCCTCTACCATCGGGAAAACTGGCCCGAGAAGGAGGAAAAGAAGGACCAACAAACAACGTTGCACGACTGGCCTAGGGTTCGCGGTTTGAAAGCACTTCCCCCACCACGGAAATCACAAGCATCATAGCCCAAGTACCCGAGAAACAACCATGGCCGTTGACCGCATGCAATGGGGCGCAGAAGCGTGGCAATACGCCGACCTTTACATGCCCGACGACCCTTCTCCTTTCCAAAAGGACGAGGGAATACCTTGCATCATGCTCATCCACGGTGGATTTTGGAAGGATGCCTACAGCCTAGACCTCATGCAGCCCATTGCAGAAGACCTCGCCGAAGCGGGCGTTGCTGCTTGGAACATTGAATTCAAACGCTGGTCGCCGGATAATGAGGGCGTATGGATGGACACCCTTTCCGATGTGCTTCGTGCCTGGGGACAACTCGCCTTGCTGCCCGGAATTGACATCGCTCGCTCCATGGTGATGGGTCATTCGGCTGGAGGGCATCTGGCGTTGCTGATGAGTGCAAAAGCCGAGCGACGTCCTTGGCTTGCCATCGCCCAGGCCCCAATCACCGACCTCATCGGTGCTGACCACGCAGCCCTTTCAGACGACGGCGATGCAGTTCGGCGCTGGATTGGATGTGCACCGGAAGCCAACGAAGAACTGTGGCGTCAACTCAACCCGGTGGACCATCCACCGCGAACCAGCGTCCTCCTGTTTCATGGGGAACACGACGTGGACGTGCCGCTTGAACAGTCGGAAACCTATGCCCGAGTCATGAATGCCAAGGGAGCGGACGTCCAGAAGGTCTGGTTACCCGGTGACCATTACGACATCATCGACGTGGCATCCGATGACTGGTTGGTTCAACTCAACACCATCCTTGATTGGCTGTGAGGACGACGGAAGAAACCCAAGGGCTATGACCTAAGGCGATTTCCGGCCAGCATGGACCTGCTCGGTACCGACTATCCATTCGTTTCAACAGCGCTGCGCGGCAAGCATGCATTGGTGTGCGGAGCGAGCAAAGGCATCGGTGAAGCGACCGCCAAAATGCTGGCCAAAGCCGGGGCAGATGTCACGGTCTGCGCCCGAAACGGTGCCGCATTGACCGCCTTATGCACCGAAATGGCCTCCCTTGGAGACGGTCGTTTCCAAGCCCTCATGCTCGACCTTGAAGAAACCGAAAGCATCGAGTCAGCGTTTGCCTCTGCTGTGGAAACCCTCGGACCCGTTCACGTCCTCATCAACAACGCCGGTGGTCCTCCAGGAGGACCCCTGCTGGACAACAAAGTCGGCGACTTTGATGCCCCGTTCCGTCGACACCTCCACGCCGCCCACACCCTTGTGAAGGCCGCCGTGCCCGGCATGGAAGCCGCAGGATATGGCCGAATTATACAGATCATTTCCACTTCGGTGAAAGAACCCATCCCCAACATTGGCCTCTCCAACACATTACGTGGAGCCATGGCCTCGTGGGCAAAGTCGCTGTCGCGTGAACTCGCCCCCTGCATAACCATCAACAACGTCCTTCCCGGATTCACCGACACCGAGCGCCTTGGCAGCCTGTCGGCCTCCATCCAAAAGCGCACTGGCAAGTCAGCAGAAACCGTGCGAGAGGGGTGGTTGAACCAAGTGCCCATCGAACGACTCATCGACCCGCTTGAGACCGCTAGCGCCATCACCTACCTCTGTTTGCCCGCCTCGGGCGGAATTCGAGGCGTGAGTTTGGCCGTCGACGGTGGCCGCCTGCGTTCAATTTGAGGTGTACTCATGGAAGCCGACATGTCTCCTGAAATGGCCTCCCAGGTGCTCCACATGCTCACCGGTGGTGGGTCAATGGAAAGCATCAACACACCGCTGGCGCTTCGACTGATTCCCCTCGCACAAGAATTGGAAGACAACGCCTTGGTCGAGCAGTTGATCGATCACGCAAGCAAAGTGGCATCAAACGATGAGGAACGGGGTTGGGCCCGCTTTGAAGCATTGAAAGTGGTCGATGCGAGCCTCGAAAGTTACACAAGGCTGGCTGAAGAGGCTGAAGGTTTTGAAGACGGTCAAGCGCTCACGGCGGCCGTGCACCACTACGTGGCGCTCCTCTACCTCGCCGATGGTCGATTGGAAGAAGCACGAGCGACCGCACAGCGGGCGCTGCAGTTGCGCCAAATGACTGAGGACAAGGAAGGAATGTCCTATGGAATGGCCCTCCTGATGAACATCGCCAAACGGCAACACGACGAAGACACGGCCATTGCCGTAGGAACCGAACGCCTTGAATTGCTCATTTCACTCAAAGACGAAGTCGGCCAAATGAAAGCGCTGGCAGACCTCGCTCATTGTCAAGCCACCATCGGCGAGTTTGGGGCGGCGAGGGACCTGTTCAACCGCTCACTTGACCATGCCAAAGGCCTCGAAAGCCTCTCGGGACAATTGGTAGCCCGGTGGGGATTGGCCGACCTTGCCGAGATTGAACAGGACTACGAATCAGCCATGCTGGTTCTTTCCGACAGCCTCCACGAGTTCATCGCCCACAACGCCACTGCTCCAGCGCCGCTTCGCCAGCGCCTGAAGGATTTAACCGACTTGCAAAATCAACCGGCTGGCAAGGAAGCCAAAGACTAGGTCGCCACACCCATTATGAGCCATGGCCCTGTGGAAGGAATCGGTGCGTGGCCGTGGAGCATGACATCTTCTTCTCCATCTCGCAAACACCCGACGCCGATGGGCACCTGCCCGACGAAGCGACCATGCTGCGAAATTACTTCCAACAATTAACCTGTGCTGACGACCTCGGTTTTGGCATTGGATGGATTGCTCAAGCCCACCTCTCGACGGAAACGCAGAAGTCAAACGACAAACCAGTTGTCCCCCATTGGAAAGGCGAAGTGGGACTCTGCACCGATTTCCCCCAACTGGCTCTCGAATCGTTTCGCCGCACAAAACACATCGAAATCGGTAGCGCTGTGGTCTCCATTCTCGCCTCCGGCGGACCCATAGCACAAGCGGAGCGCATGGCCAATGTTCTCAGCCTCCACGGCCTCGATGAAAACGAACAACGCTGCCTTCACATCGGGTTCTCAGCGGGTCGGTTTGAATTCATGGCCAGACCCTACGGCGTCATTCCACGAAATTCCATTGAAGAAGCCGCATGGCCTGCCTTGAGGGGACAAATTTTCATGGAAGCCGCCGAAATTTTCCTCCGACTTTTGCGAGGCGATGTCATCAATTCGACCATGATTCGTCCAACGGTGTTGACTCGGGACAACTTCAGAAGCGACGAGGATTGGGAGCTGGTTCAGGAGGCTGCGGTGGAGTTTGAGGCGCTTGATGCTCGACCCGAATCCGTTCACATTCCTTCGAGGTACGTCTTTGAAGATTTGAAAATCGTACCCAGTGAATTCCGCCGAGAACTGCTCAAATTGGTTGCAGGCACCCATGACCCACGCGCTCAAACCTTCGTGAACAGCATCTTACCCGTGAAGGTGTTCAACCTCTCCATCACCTCACCCGAGGTGATCGATGCAACCCACGAACGGATGAGAGAAGTCTACCACAAAGACGGGGGAGCGTGGAAGCGAAGCGACATGCCAAGAACGAGTTTTGTCTTCCTCAATGCCGAGGAAGGACTGACGCCAGAAGAGCAATCCGCTGCAGCACAAAACGAGGCTGACCGGGCCTTGAGTGCCTACTGGAATGCCTTGGAGGGCACGATTGACCCGGACAAGGTGTCTCGGGCTGCCAACAATGCACTCATCGGAAACGTCGAAGACGTGGCCAAACAAATGGTGGAGCGTTTTCATCCAAAAGACCGAATCATGGCATGGTTTGATTTCTTCAACCATGACGCCGACCGAGTCTGCAGAAACATGACCGCCTACATGCAGCAGGTCGTGCCCATGGTCGAATCCATGCTGGGAGGCGTCTGATATGGGCCTGAAGCACAACACGTTCTCGGCGGTTCAACCCGGCATGCCAGGTTCGGGGATGTACCCCGAATCCCCACTCGGCGAAAAGGTCGAGGGCATCCCAACCGGGCGGGAAGTGGCATGGGAGCCCCTGGTTGATTACCGCCGAAACGGCGTCTCGGAGACCACCATACACGGAGCGGTGGCATGGGCGCACGGGGATGAAGTCATCCACTCCTTTGGTGGCAATGTCCTGTGCTATGGTCGGTCCATGATGAAACCCTTCATGCTCAAAGCCTTCACCGATGAGCTCGAAGATTGTTCATGGGAGCAAAAAGCCATTGCCGTTGCCTCTCACAATGGAGACACCGAACACGTTGCGGCCGCACAATCCCTGCTCGCCGAACCTGAATGGCCGCTGATGCTGACCCCTCTTGACGTCCCCCTGATTCAATTTGGGCGACAGGTTCGCCGCCCTCGTCGTTGGTTCCACACCTGTTCTGGTGAGCATGCTGCCATTTTGCGTGGATGCCGGAAAAAAGGATGGAACCGAGCAGGCTACACCCTCCCCACGCATGAGGTGTTTCACGCCTACATGGACCAACTTCGCAAGTACCTCGGACCGGATTGGACACCGCTTCGAATCGCAAAAGACGGATGTGGCCTCCCCACGGTATCCAACACGGTTTCAGAACTCGCCCAAATTTATGCGGGTTTGGTTCGAGACAAGGACGAGGACTGGATTTGGGAAGCCATGGTGCGGCACCCCGACCTTGTTGGTGGATTCAACCGACTTGATTCAACCGTCCTTAAGGCCGGAGAGGGACGAGTCATTGCCAAAGAGGGCGCTGACGGCCTGCTCGGGTTGGCCATTGAACATCCCGACTATCCAAAGGGTCTTGGCATTGTGGTCAAAATCGCTCATGGTTGGAACTCACAAGCAACATGGTACGTTGCGAGGGCACTTTTGGGCGTTCTTGGCATCAACCTTCGCAACCCCTATCCACTTCATCGCCAAAAGGCCTTCATCGTTCCCGGCATCGTACCCGAACACTACGTTGATGTTCTGGAAACCGTCCCAACATGGGACGAATGGGACCCTGACCAAGACCGGTGGAATTACGATACTGAGGTGGCGTGATGGACCCAGTCCTCAACTACATTGACGGCGCCTTTGTCGCTGCTCAATCCAGTCAAACTCTTGAGACCGTTAATCCTGCAACTGGGAAGGTCATCACCACGCTTCCGCGTTCAGGTCCGGAAGACGTTGAGGCAGCGACTTCTGCTGCCTTACAAGCGTCATCAAATTGGGCAGCAACCTCGATGGCCGACCGCATCGAATGGCTTCATCGTTTGGCCGACGCTCTTGAGGAGGACCATGAGGCCATCGCTCGATTGGAGAGCATGGACACGGGCAAACCCATTTCACTGGCCCGTCGCGTTGACGCATCACGTTCGGTCGCTAACTTCCGCTTCTTCGCCGAATTTGGTGGACAGCACGAAGAACCAACCTTCAGCGATCATGGAGCCGTGAACCATGTTCATCGGTCGCCCATCGGTTGCGTGGGGCTCATTACGCCATGGAATCTTCCGCTTTACCTCCTCACATGGAAAGTCGCCCCGGCCCTTTTGATGGGCAACACCATCGTGGCCAAACCCTCAGAACTGACTCCGCTGACCGCCCACCATCTCGCCAACGTGATGCAGCGCATTGGACTACCCAAGGGCGTCTTCAACCTCGTTCACGGGTTGGGCCCAGAGGTCGGCCAAGCCATCGTTGAACACCCACAAATACGTGGAATCTCGTTCACCGGAGGTACATCGACGGGGAAGATTGTCGCCGCCACCGCTGCGCCCATGTTCAAGAAGATCTCCTTAGAATTGGGCGGGAAGAACGCTACCATTGTTCTGGATGACGCTCCACTCGACGAGATCATGGACGATTTAGTGCGTGCATCATTCACCAATTCTGGACAAGTTTGCTTGTGTGGCTCACGGGTTTTGGTTGATTCATCCATCTATGAGGAATTCAAAGAACGCTTCATAGAGGCCGTTGGTAAGCTTGTCATTGGCGACCCCTCCGAAGCGTCAACCAGCATGGGAACGGTCATCTCAAAAGACCATCAACGAAAGGTGGAATCCTACATTCGGCTGGGTGTAGAAGAAGGTGGCAAGGTGTTGATTGGTGGGACGGCCAGTGATGCACCCGTGGACAATGTCTCAACCGAAGGCGCCTTTCTACGACCAACCGTGTTTGAAGGCCTAAGCCACACCTCACGAACCGCAACCGAGGAAATTTTTGGCCCTGTTGTAACCCTCCATTCGTTTGACCACGAAGATGAGGCCGTTGCCATGGCCAACGCTACCGAGTACGGCCTGGCTGGGTCGGTCTGGACCAAGGACACACAGCGAGGTCACGCCTTTGGACAACGGCTGGACACCGGTATTGTCTGGGTGAACACATGGTTGAACCGGGACCTTCGCACACCGTTTGGAGGCGTCAAACAATCTGGTGTTGGTCGAGAAGGTGGAGCCTGGTCGCTGAATTTCTTCTCTGAAGTAACCAACATATGCGTTCTTCAACCTTGAGAACACATGTTCAAATGCCCCCTTACCGTCAAGTATCCATGGACGAAGAGACGCTCCCCCTCTTTGTTCTGCCCATGGTTCTCTTCCCAGGGGAACACCAGGAGCTCCGCGTGTTTGAACCAAGGTACCGGCAAATGCTGGATACCTGCATCCTGGACGACCGCCCGTTTGGATTGGTCATGAACGACCCGTTTGAACCCACCAACGGATGGGACGGCCCTCGCCGGCATGGATGTGAAGCCATCATCCTCAACCACGAAACTCGTGGAGTCAATCACTTCATCACGATTACCGGAGGCCGGCGATTCTTCGTTGACGAAGTCATCGAACCGGCCCTTCCGCCCTTTTCAGACCCCTCGTTGACCAAATTGATTCAAGAGGGGGTCGCCCCTGATATTGAGACCCTCATGGAGCATCTCCCCGAAGGCGCTGAACACAGCCGATTGTACATCTCTGCAAAGGTCACCTACCTCGAGGAAAGCGGGGAGTTAAATGAGGAAGACCAAGCCTTCCTGCGCACCATAACCTCCAGCGTTGTCCAGCGAGCTGGCCGCGGGATGAATGTCGACGCAGCGGTGCTTAACCAATGGGTCACCTCCATTTGCGAAGAGCAAATTGATGCGCGTAAGGAATCCATCTACAACATCGCTGCTTTGTGCCTTAACGACCTTGAAGCAAGGCAGCAATTGTTGGCATGTTCAAACGCCGCTGAAGCGATTCATGAATTGCGAACGCACCTCATGGCCTTCGATGATGAAGAAGAATGAGCGAAGGCGACGATTTGAAAACACCAAGGGCGGTGGAAGAATCATGTCCGTCTACAGTGAAGCGCGGAAGGTGACCACCCACACACTCCAAGAGATGAAGCGGGCTGGTGAGAAAATCACCATGCTTACCGCTTACGATTACTCATTGGCACGCCTGGTTGACCAAGCCGGCATCGATGTGATATTGGTCGGAGATTCAGCCTCGAACGTAATGGCTGGCCAAGCCACAACGGTCCCGATGACCTTGGACCACATGATCTACCATGCCCAATGCGTGGAACGAGCTGTCGACCGCGCTTTGCTGGTGGTCGACATGCCGTTTGGAAGCTATCAGGGTAATTCACGGCAAGCCCTTGAGTCTGCCATTCGCATCATGAAGGAATCCAGTGGCCACGCCGTCAAATTGGAAGGTGGTTCGGAAATCGTTGAATCCGTTGAGCGGATTTTGACCGCAGGAATCCCAGTTATGGGTCACCTTGGCCTTACACCTCAATCGATTTACAAATTTGGAACGTACTCTGTTCGAGCCAAGGAAGATGAGGAAGCAGAGAAATTGATTGCCGATGCGAAGGTCCTCGAAGCCGCTGGATGCTTTGCCATCGTCCTTGAGAAAATCCCTCGCGAACTCGCAAAACGAGTCTCTGAAGCCTTGACCATTCCGACCATTGGCATTGGTGCTGGCCCTGATGTTGACGGGCAAGTCTTGGTCCTCCACGACCTTCTCGGAATCACCATGGATTTCTCGCCTCGATTCCTACGCCGATACCTGAACCTCGCCGAGGAAATTGACGGAGCCATCAAATCCTACTGTGATGATGTTCGTTCAGGGGATTTCCCGAACGATGAGGAATCATACACTTCTTGATCAGAGGAAGAGGTTGAACGACAGCAACGAGCCCCCAAGTGCTCCAATGTTCACACCGAGGGTATGCCATAAGGCTAAGCGAAACGGTGGGAGATTAAAACGCCACCACGAAGTGCTGACCCAAATCCAAACCACAACGGCGAGGTAGCCACCACAGACAAAGCCTCCTTGGCCCGTTGACCAAATCAGGAGGAGAGGGAGGGCAAGGGCCGCACTGCCACCCAAGTATTCCTTCCATCGGTTCTGAGGATGATGGGTCAGCCAGCGATGCAGCAGTGGAGAAAAGAGCATCATGAGCAGCAACCCGCCTTGAGGGGGATTGGGTAACCCATAGGTGAGATGGGGAGACAAATAGACCTGCCATCCGGCTCCCGCCACAAAACCAAACATCGTTGGCGCAATCACGTTTTCGAACGTTTCTCGCCACGTGGCCGTACGAGGTGGGTCAGAGGCCAAGTCCAAAATCGGCGTCTGTTCAACAGCCGCGGCTTCCATGCCTCCATGGTGGATGCAGGTTGTTTATGACTCTGCGTTCGGTAAATGGACCATGAGAGGCCGATGATGAATTAAACCTCGCCGCCATGGGTAGAACATGGGCAAAGGCCGAATCGTAGCCGGTTGCATCGCACCGCATCCACCACACTTGGTCTACGCCGAAAATCCACCGCAGAACGAACCCGTGGCCGAAGGTGGATGGGAACAACTTCGCTGGGGGTATGAGCGACTACGGGCTTCGCTTGCTGACAAAGACTACGATGCTATCGTTCTTCTTTCACCGCACTGGCAAACCTACGTTGGAACCCATTTCCTCGGTTTGCCCCACTTTGAAGGTCTCTCCGTTGACCCAGTCTTTCCAAACCTCTTCCGCTACCACTACGACATGAACGTCGACGTGGACCTCGCCAAAGCGATTCACGATGAAGCGGAGGCGGCGGGTTTGCCTGTGAAAATGATGGAAAACCCCGATTTCCGAGTTGACTATGGAACCATCACGACCGGTCATTTGTTCAATCCAGATTGGGATAAACCGCTCGTGG
>Ga0315330_10003934_pt1 | contig 10181 bp, 6 predicted proteins | sample M140m34915metaG_FD_203453 | JGI IMG/M metagenome (GOLD analysis project Ga0315330, IMG submission 203453) | Ammonia-oxidizing marine archaeal communities from Monterey Bay, California, United States - M1 40m 34915 | ecosystem: Environmental > Aquatic > Marine > Intertidal zone | place: USA... | reverse complement strand
TAATAAAGAGGATAAAACAAAAGCAGGCTTAGATAGCATGTTTAATCTAGGTTTAGGCTTTAATAATTCTGCACTTGGAGAATCGGGTAAGAAAATAGGAAACAAAACAGCTTCAAGCTCAAAAGCCTCATCAACAGTTAAACCAATGTTTGACGTACTGATTGATGATGTAACTACAAATGTATTTCCTGCTGTTAGGGCAGCAACAGATGCATCTGCTGGTGTTGCTGGAATTTATACTGATCCAGGAGACGGAGGAAGAACAGTAAAAATTAATTCTAAAGGTCATGAAATAAATCAGTTGTTTACTAAAGGTTTGATGGGCGCTCTAGTGTGTGATCAAATCATATGGGGATACCTTACAAAAGGAAAACTTGATGGGGGTACTAACATAGCTGATAACGACGCGGGAACTGTTGTTGAAGGTAAAAACTACACAACTATGGAGCACTACTGGGATGAAGGTTATGGATATCTATATGGACTTGAGCCTGATGACTTAACCTCTGCAATAGAAGGTTCAGATGTGTTAGTTAGTAAGTATCTCAAGAAAGTAGATGGGTCATCATTACCTGGAATAGCTCAGGAATTATATGATGCATTCAAACACGGTAGAGCAGCAATTGTTGCAGGTGATTATACTGTAAGAGATGAGCAAGCTGAAATTGTTAAAACAAAACTATCACAAATCATAGGTAGAAAAGCAGCAGATTATCTTAATAGCGGTGCTGGAAAGATAGAAGATGGAAAATGGGCGGATGCTCACCATGCTCTTTCTGAAGGTTGGGGTTTTATCTTAAGCTTACAGTTTACTAAGAACCCTACAACTGGTGAACCATATTACACTACTGCAGAAGTAAATGCTATGCTTGCAGAAATGGATGATTTTTGGACAGTAGCTCCAGCAGCTTTAAAGTCAATGGCTTCAGGTATTGAAACCAAATTTGGCTTTTAAGTTTATTCTAAACATAGTTTAGTAAGTTCACAAATGATTATTTTATTCAAATAATCTCCACCAGCGTTGTGTAATACGGCGCTGGTTTTTATCTTTATATTTAGAATGATTACAAATAAATAAAATGAAAAAGGTAATAATAATATTCTTGTTAATTCTTACAACTATAATCTCATGTAATGAGGCTTCTGAGGAAATATCCGGACCTAGTTATGACAGAGAGACGTTACTAAATAACTGGTACATACACAGTATCCAACCTAGGCTCTCCGAGTTCAAATCTAAACTTGACATAATGGAGGCAGCCTCTAAAGAATTTGAAATTAAAAAAGACAACTCTTCACTGAACAGTCTTAGACAAAAATATATTGATGCACACATGGCATGGCAGAGAGTAGAGATGATCAATATCGGTAAAGCAGAAGAAATATATTATAACTCTAAAATGAATGTTTACCCGGTAAACACTGCCAGAGTAAGTGCAAACATTTCATCTGGAACATATGACTTTAATAACGCAAACAACAATGCGGCTCAAGGGTTTCCCACAATTGACTACATGTTATATGGGCTTGGTGAATCAGACGAAAAAATTATTGAAGTTTATACCAATGACAACAACCACGCAAATTATCTAACCGATGTGACTGAAAATATGAAAAATATTACAGAAGATGTAGTGGGAAGTTGGGAAACTTATAAAAATGAATTTGTAAGCTCAACTGATAACACAGCTACATCTGCGTTTAATGTTATGGTTAATGATTTTCTTTTTTATTATGAGAAAGGGTTTCGTGCAAATAAAATTGGCATTCCTGGTGGTGTCTTTTCTACTGGACCAATCCCTGAAAATGTAGAAGGTTATTATTCTAGGGTTAACTCTAAAAAATATGCAATAGAAGCATACAAGGGGATAATAGAATTCTATGAGGGTAAAGAGCATGGGTCCGGAAATTATTACTCTGGAGCAAACCTTAAATCTATCATCAGTGATCTAGATGAAAATACAGGTGATAACAATTTGGGAAATAAGATAAGTAATAAAATGACAATTGCACTTGAAAAAATAAATGATTTAGATGATAATTTTGTTAGTCAAATTGAGACTAATAATATTAAGCTGCTTCAAACATACGATGCAATTCAAGAAATAGTAGTACTTCTTAAGGTTGATATGCTACAACTGCTGAGTGTCACTGTTGACTATATTGATGCTGACGGAGATTAGTATTATAAATTGTGATCCAAGATTATTTAAATAGAACCCATTCCTCTTACACATTAGCTTTTTATAGAATAGGTTTCGGAGCACTAATGTGCTACAGCATTATCAGGTTCTGGCTGAAAGGTTGGATTGATGAAATCTATATACAACCTGAATATCATTTTTCTTATTATGGGTTTGAGTGGGTAAAGCCAATAGGAGAATTTACATATTTAATATTTTTTCTCTGCTTTCTATCTTCTCTATGTGTTATGATTGGCCTCAAGTATAGGGCCTCTATTATAATATTTTTTATTAGCTTCACTTACATTGAGTTAATGGATAAGACTACGTATCTAAACCATTACTACTTTATAAGCATCCTAAGTTTCTTACTAATATTTATTCCAGCAAATGCGAGGTTTTCCATCGATAACTACATCGATAAAAAGGAATTCAAAAAAATATCTAAATGGCATGTTGACGCACTAAAACTTCTCATCACAATTGTATACCTATACGCAGGAATTGCAAAAATAAATTCAGACTGGCTCTTAGAAGCTATGCCGCTTAAAATATGGTTGTTATCAAAATATGATCTGCCAGTTATAGGAGAGACTTTCTTACAAATGGAGTGGGTACACTACGCCATGAGTTGGGGGGGTATGCTATATGACTTGAGCATACCCTTTCTTTTAATGATAGCTAAGACAAGATTGTTAGCTTTTATACTTGTAATATTTTTTCATGTTTTTACCCTTATTTTATTTCCTATAGGTATGTTTCCACACATAATGATTTTTAGTTCAATGATCTTCTTCAGCAGTAGTTTCCATAAGAAAATGATAAATTTTGTGAAAGAGTTTATGTCAGTTCTTGGGCTTACTATAAAATCCAAAAAAATAAAAATTTTAGAAGATTTGAAATATAAAAAAGATAAATTAACAATATCTGTCGTAATGTTTTTTTTCCTAATTCAGACTATCATTCCATTTAGATACCAACTATATCCAGGAGAACTTTTCTGGCACGAGCAAGGTTATCGTTTCTCGTGGAGAGTAATGTTAATTGAAAAGGTAGGCTATACAAACTTCAAAGTTGTGGACCCATTAAAAGGAACATCTTTCATGGTTAACAGTTCAGACTACCTTACTCCATTTCAAGTAAAACAAATGAGTTTTCAACCCGACTTTATTCTTGAGTTTTCACACTTCATTGGAAAGAAGTTTTCCTCAGAAGGAAATAGAGTCAAAGTTTATGCAGATAGTTTCGTTGCCTTAAACGGAAGGCCAAGTCAAAGGTTTATTGACCCTACTGTCGACCTTTATGATGAAACAGAATCTTTTAAAAATAAAAAATGGATATTACCACTTAATGATGAGATCAAGGGCATTTAAATTATTAGTTTTTATTGTATTCTCATTCTATAATTCAGATGGACAGAATAGGGTATTTGGCTTAATTTCAGTTGAGAATGAAAACTTCTCAATAGAGGATGTATTCATTTATGATGGTAACTCTAAGTTTTTAACCAGCCCCGATAAAAATGGTTATTATGAGTTTGAAACAGATAAGAATAAGATAAAAATAGTTTATTTACTAGTTGGGTCTCAGTTTGTAGAGAGGGAGGTTGACTTAACAGAAGATAATGAAGTAAACGTCTCTTTCATGAGAAAGACAGAGGTGCTTTCCGAAGTTATAATAAAGGGTCAAAAGATAAGAGAATTTCAACTCAAAAGGCTGAAAGATGTAGAGGGAACTTCAATATATGCTGGAAAAAAAACGGAAGTGATTCTGGTTGAACAGTCTATGGCAAACCTTGCTTCAAATAATGCAAGACAAATATATAATCAGATATCAGGATTAAATATTTATCAGAATGATGATGCAGGCATTCAGCTACATATTGGGGGAAGAGGGCTTGACCCTAATAGAACTTCAAACTTTAACACAAGACAAAACAGTTATGACATAAGTGCTGACGTACTTGGTTATCCTGAGAGCTACTATACGCCACCCGCTGAGGCTATAAGAGAGATACAAATAATTAGAGGTGCTGCCTCACTACAATACGGAACACAATTTGGTGGGCTAATAAACTTTATTCTTAAAAAGCCTCCAAATAAAAGAATTGATCTAGTCTCAAGAAACACAGTAGGAAGCAATAACCTTTACACAAACTTTACAAGTATAGGTGGAAAAAGAAAAAATTTTAGTTTTTATAGTTTCTATAATTATAAGAGGGGAAACGGGTTTAGAGCGAACTCTAAATACCAATCAAGTAATTTTTATGTGAACCTCACACAAAATATCTCAAATAAAACAAATGTCTCGGGGGAAATTACATACATGACTTATCTTGCGAAACAAGCTGGAGGACTTTCTGACAGAATGTTTTTTGAAGACCCTCTACAAAGTAATCGAACCAGAAACTGGTTTGAATTAGACTGGTTACTCTACAATTTAAAACTAAACCATAAGTTTAACGAAGACGTAACCCTGTCTATGAGTTTCTTTGGTTTAGACGCACAGAGAAACACTATTGGCTTTAGGACTAACAGAGTTGACCAAGTTGACTCATTCTCAGAAAGAGATCTAATCAAAGGAAATTTTAATAATCATGGTTTAGAGCTAAAATTATTAAAGAAATATAATCTCGGAAAAAATAAAGGAACATTTGTGATTGGTGGAAAGTATTATAGATCTAAATCTACAAGCAATCAGGGCCCTGGATCAAACAGAGATGATGCTGATTTTAATTTTTATTTAGATGAGTTTCCAAACTACAACAATCAATCTAATTATGTTTACCCCAATAAAAACTTTGCTCTATTTGGAGAAAACGTAATCTACCTAAATGATAAGTTTTCATTAACACCTGGATTTCGATTTGAAAACATAATCACAAAAAGCAATGGATCTTATAAAATAATAAACCTAGATGGAGCGGGAAATGTTATTTATAACAATACTGTGGAGGAGGAAAGAGATAACACAAGGTCATTCATTCTTTTTGGGCTTGGCTCTAGTTATAAACCAAATAAAGAATTTGAGGTATATGGAAACGTTTCTGAAAATTATCGGTCTGTAACTTTTTCTGATATAAGCATAATTAACCCTGCCTTCTCTATAAATCCTAATATCTCTGACGAGAAAGGGAATACCATTGATCTGGGTTTTAGGGGGAACATAAAGAAACTTATTTCATTTGATATAACTCTATTTAATCTTAATTATAAGGACAGGATTGGGTTTACTCAGAAAGCATATAAAGATGGGAGTGTTAAAAGTGAAAGAGGAAATATTGGTGACGCTATTATTTATGGAATTGAGTCAAATATAGATTTTGATTTAAACAACCTATTAATAAGAAGCGACAATATAAGTCTAAATTATTTTATAAATACAGCTTTTATAGACTCTGAGTATATTAGGTCTGATGTGAGTGGAGTTATTGGCAAAAAAGTTGAGTTTGTGCCAAATCAGAATATTAAGACTGGAATAAAATTAGGTGTAGGAAATTTTATTTTTAATACACAGTTTAGTTATGTAGCAAAACAATATACTGACTCCTCAAATGCAAAAGAGGGAAATATTAGTGGGATTATCGGCGAAATACCCAGTTATAACTTGATAGACTTTAGTGTTGCTTTTAGATATAGGAAATTTAAATTAGAATCTGGAATAAATAATTTAACTAACACTTATTATTTTACAAGGAGAGCAACTGGCTATCCTGGACCAGGAATAATTCCATCTCCTCCAATGAATATGTATTTGACATTACAAATAAAAATTTGAAACCTAACTACTTAAAAAAGTTCTTACATACTGGATCAAAGTATATAAGGTCTTTCTCACCAAAATCAACATAAACGTTTTTATTTTCCTCAAGTGGATCTTTAGAAAAGAAATGCCACGTTTCATTATTTTGTTTGCCTTTTACCTTATATTCTTTTCCCTGGAAAAAACATTTCTCAACATGAACTTTATATTTTGATTTTTTTTTAGATACCCTTACCCTCTCTGGCCTAACATAATAGGTGTCGTTTTTATAAAATAATTTATTCATATCACCTAAAATTTCAGCGCAATAACAATTTGCTGGCTCACAGTACATGGTTACAGGGCTATCATATTGCTGTAATATACCTGCCTTAAATATTAAGATCCTATCAGATATATTTAGTGCATCATTGATGTCGTGAGTGACAAGGATGGTTGTTGTTTTTGTTTTTTTTATGATCTTATATATCTCCTCTCTCATCGATTCCTTTATCGTAGTGTCTAGGTTACTAAATGGTTCGTCTAAAAGTAGTAATTCAGGCTCTCTAATTAAAGCCCTGGCGATACATGCCCTCTGCTGTTCGCCACCTGACAACTCGTAAGGAAACCTCTCAAGTAAAAACTTCAAACCTGTGAGTTTTAATATGTAATCTAGATTCTTCTCATATTTTTTCTCAAGGTTAAACGTAATGTTTTGTTCCAAATTTAAATGAGGAAATAGAGGGTAATCTTGGAAAACAAATCCAATCTTCCTTTTCTGAGGAGACTCAAATGTATTATCAGCATTTAAAGTTTTACCATTTAGCTCAATGAGTCCGCTGTTGGTCTTTTCAAGTCCCGCTAGACATTTTAAGAAAGTTGTCTTACCGGAACCACTTTCTCCTAGAAAAGAAATTAATTCACCCTTCTTGACTGAAAAAGATAAGTTCTTAATAATAGGGAACTCACTTGAATAGTGCTTAACAAGGTTTTTAACTTTTAGAAACATCGGTTTGCTTATCAATATAATTCTTCAAAATTAATAACATCAAACTTCCCAGAACAATAATTATAAGAGAATATATACTAGAGAGTGGCAGCATCTCCTCAACAGCAAACTCATAGGTCTGTGTTGCGAGAGTATCAAAATTGAAAGGCCTTAATATAAGAGTGATTGGCAACTCCTTAAGGATATCTATAAAAGCGACAATGAAAGCACTTATTAAAGCGAACTTATTAATAGGTAAGTGAACTTTCTGTAACAAACTAAATGGGCCTAAACCTAAATTTTTACCTGTATCATCAATTGTGTCGGGCTGCTTTTCTAGACTTGATTGGATAGGAGACTTACCAACAGCTAAAAATCTAATTACATATGCAAACAATAAAACGCTAAAAGTGCCAACTAATAAGGAACCTTTAAATAATATCATAAGACTTAAAGCTATAACTGCGCCAGGAAGCGCATATCCTAATGATATCGTGTTACTTATATAAAAATTGATTTTTGACTTAGATATTCTCTCAACATATAGAAAAAATAAAGCAAAAAAAATGACAAGTAGAGAGGCAATGCTTGAAACTGATACTGAATTCCATGTGAGGTTAATAACTTTTGAAATATCAGCTAGATAGAAAGTTTCAAAAGAGTTATTAAGAATAAATATAAAAGGGATAAAAAAACCTAGACCAAAAGGAATAAAACATATAATCCAATAAAGATATGGTTTGATTCCAGAAGAGGCTTGTCTAATATTTAACTGTGTGTTTTTGTTATAGTAAAACCTTGATTTTTTTAATGAAATTCTCTCAATTAAAAAAAAGATTAAGACGACAACCAGTAATATAGAAGCTAACTGAATTGCTCCGTTAACATCTCCAAAAGAATTCCATGACCTGAATATGCCTGCAGTGTAGGTATTTACACCAAAATACTTTACTGCACCGTATTCATTTAACACTTCCATTATGACAAGAAAAAGACCTGAAAAAATTGCTGGTCTTGAAAGAGGCAAGACAACTTTAAAAAAAGATTGGAAATTACTTAGTCCCATGCTCTTTGATATATTAAGATAATTTGTGCCGATCATGCTAAATGAAATCCTTGAAGCTGTGTAGATATATGGGTAAAGGGCCAAGCCAAGAATAATGCCCAATACCTCAATCTGTAAATAATCTTGATTTAAAAAATTAGATAGTGATGGGAGGTTGGACCTTGCAAAGGTCTGTAGAGGGCCGGTATAACTTAAGATCTCTATATAAGTGAATCCCATAATATAAGATGGTATTGCTAAGGGAAGATAGAGTACAATGTCAAAAAAAGACCTGCCTCTAAATGAGTAATTACTTATCACCCACGCAGGAAAAATACCAAAAAGGAGAGCAAAAATTGATGTTAAAAAGATTAGATAGATTGTGTTAAGTGTATAATCTAAAAGAACTGTGTCTAATAGATAAAATAATGTCTCCTTCCCAGAAGAAAAAAAACTAAATAAAAGAATGAAAATAGGAAGAATTACTAGCACAGCTAGCAAGACACTTACAATAACCCATCTCTTGTTTTCAATGAGTAGAAATTTACTTTTTATTTCCAACCAGCCTTGTCAAAAATTTTTATAGCATCAGGTCTAAATTCACCCAAAGCATTTAAATTAAGTTTATCAATTTTAAATTCACCCCAAGCTCTTACAATATCAGAGGGTTGGACCAAAGAGTTGGCTGGATATTCGTAACTATTATTTACGTATACTTCCTGAGCTTCCTCACTAGTAAGATACTCAATTAATTTAATAGCGTTTTCTCTATTTGGAGAGTTTTTAGTTAAACCCAAGGCAGATATATTAATGTGACTCCCCCTGTCTCCGTATCCCTGATTTGGAAAAAAAACAGAGACTGATTTACCCGCATTAATTTCTTCTTCCTTCTCGGAAGCAAGCAATAAGCCTATATAATATGAATTAACTATAGCGATATCTCCCTGGCCCGCAGCAATTGCCTTGACCTGATCTCTATCACTCCCTTTTGGGTCCCTAGCAAAGTTAGAAACAACTCCATTAGCCCACGCTTCTGTTGTTGCCCCTCCGAGGTTTGCCACTATTGATGACATCAACGCCTGATTATATGCGTTAGATGATGACCTGACAAGTAATTTATTTTTCCACTTAGGGTTTGCTAAATCTTCATATGTAGACAAGTCTGATTTGTTAACTCTATCGTTACTATAAACAACAATTCTTGCCCTGTAAGTTATTGGTGCCCAGTAACTATCTGAATCTAACAAGTAAGCTCCTATATTTTCATTAATTGCATTAGTAGGAACTTTTTGCAGGACTCCAGCTTCTCTTGCGTTATACAACTTTCCAGCATCTACAGTAACGAATAAATCTGCTGGTGAATTTTCTCCTTCATTTTTTAACCTTTCGATTAACTCATCAGCATTAGCTTTGACGACATTTACTTTTATACCCGTTTTCTCAGTAAAGTTTTTATATTGTAATTCATCGACAGAGTAATGTCTCTGACTGTACAGATTAACCTCGTTCGTCACCTCTTTATTCGTTGTACAAGAAAATGCGATGATAGATAAAAGAAGTATTATTTTTTTCATTGTTTATTATTTAGATTTATTCTAAACTGCAAGTAAATAAATATTTATATAAAAACAAACTCTCATATTATAAAGAATATTAACAGAGAGAATCATTTTTATCATTAATTTTACGATAATGAATAAAAGAACAGAAAAAGATTCAATAGGTGAAATTAAAGTTGAGGCTGATAAGTTTTGGGGTGCCCAAACTCAGAGGTCTTTAGAAAATTTTGATATTGGGTTTGAAAAAATGCCATGGGAAATTATTGAAGCATTTGCGGTCTTAAAAATGGCTGCTGCTGAAACAAATCATGAACTTGGTGTCCTAGATAAAGAAAAAATGGAAGTCATTACATCGGTTTGTGGGGAAATATTAGATGGAAAATTAATTGACCACTTTCCTTTATCTGTCTGGCAAACTGGCTCTGGCACTCAGTCTAACATGAATGTGAATGAGGTTATTGCTAACAGATGTCATGTTAAGATGGGAGGAAAACTTACAGACAAAACAAAAAAAATTCATCCAAATGACGATGTCAATAAGTCTCAATCTTCAAACGACACATTTCCTACTGCTATGAATATGGCTACATACCATATTTTAACAAGCTATACGATACCGTGTCTAGAAAAAATGGCCGATGAGCTAAATAAAAAAGCTGTCAAAT
>Ga0315330_10003930_pt1 | contig 10184 bp, 9 predicted proteins | sample M140m34915metaG_FD_203453 | JGI IMG/M metagenome (GOLD analysis project Ga0315330, IMG submission 203453) | Ammonia-oxidizing marine archaeal communities from Monterey Bay, California, United States - M1 40m 34915 | ecosystem: Environmental > Aquatic > Marine > Intertidal zone | place: USA... | reverse complement strand
CCATTGTGGCAACAACACTTAGATTTCCAAGAGCCTATGATGATTTGAGCGAGGCCCTTTTTAAAGCAGGAAAAAGACAAGTATTGATTAATAATGCTCCTTTAGAGGACTTTACCAGAGGAGCATCATTGGCGGACCCGATTAAGCTCAATCGTCGAACACATGCTCTTGCAGAAAAAATATCGAAAGGCGCAATAGTTCGTGTGAAATCAGAAAATGGGACTGATTTATCGGTAAAAGTGTGTAGGCCATGTATTGCATTAACTGGTCGCGCGGAGATTGATACAGGTTTTGGTTCATTTCCGAGCGGAGAGGCAATGTTATCGCCAGAAGAGTTTAGTGCTGAAGGTATATTTGTTGCAGACTCCTTTGGGCAAGTCGTTTATTTAAATGGTTCCGGTCCTCAGTTGGGTAATTTAGAAGACCCTATTTCGCTAGAATTTGAAAAAGGTCAATTAAAACAAATAAAAGGGGGTAAGGCAGCAGACCGACTAAATTTGATCCTCAAATCTGCCGACGATAATTGCCGATTTCTTGGGGAATTAGGAATAGGAACCAATCCTTCTGCTAGAGAGATAGGGCATGTTGAAAACAAGTTTAGATTAGGTACCGCTCATATCGCCCTCGGTGACAATCATTTAATTGGTTGGAGGGGCGCGGCGAAGTATGGTGGATCAATTATTAGCAATAGGCATATCGATCTGGTTGCTAACAATATATCGATCGAAATAGACGGTAGAAAAGTGAAAGGGTAACCAAGTTTTGTTACGATAGAGCTCTGATAAAGGTTATGTTGAGCGTATTTGTAATTCATGAAGACGGTAGTCATAGATTTTTGATTTTTTATGGTCTAGGCTATTGCTACACTTTTTTTTTCTTTTACCTTCTAGTTGGGGCAACTCGAACCTCGGCAAACTTCTCTAACCGAGCAACTAATTTGTTTTAGATATGGGAGACTTTCAAATATGAGAATAACAAAATTTTTAAAGACGATCACGCTGACGGCGGCGGCAGTTGCAATAACTACTGCAGCTCAAGCGCAGGAATTCAAACTAAGATGGGGACACTACTTACCCAATAGCGCGTTTGTTCAAGTTGAGAAAGATTTTGCAAAAAAAATAGAACAACGCACCAATGGACGAGTTAAAATAGACATTACATTTGCTGGTGGACTTGGAAAAGGCAATGAGGTTGCGCTATTAGCCGGCCGTGGAGCAATAGACATGGCCTCTGTTGCAATGGGGTACTATCCTGATCAATTATTGTTCTGGAAAGCGTATCAAATCCCATTTATTTTCGATGATCCCGTTCAGGCTATAAATATAGTGCATAAGTCATACAAAGAATTTCCTATATTTAAGCAAGAGTCAGATAAGATAAACGTTAATTATCTATTTCAACAACCACTTGGTTCTTATTATATGACAGGCCCTTCCCCAAATTGCACAACCGTTGAGGCCTTAAAAGGAAAAAAAATCAGGAGTTTTGGGGCAGATCTTCCTAAGATGCACAATGCTATTGGGGCTGTTCCAGTAACGGTTCGACCAACAGAGGTCTATGAGGCGTTACAAAGAGGCACCATCGATTACTCCTTCCTTAACGCCGGTAACGTTGAAAGTCTTAGGCTCTATGAACCGGGAAAATATAGCTGTGGTACAGCAATGACCATAGCAGGACATATGATCGTGATAGGAAAAAGAACTTGGGCAAAACTGCCAAAGGATATTCAAGATATTTTTATGGATCAAGCCGCTAAAAGTCAAAAAGAGTATTTAGACTGGCTAGTCACTGGAACAAAAACATCAATCGCGAATATCAAAAAAGCAGGTGGTGTATTTAAAGAGTTTCCAGCATCGGAGCTAGCAAAATGGAAAGCAGCGACACCTGACTTATTGCAAGGTTGGGCGGACACGATGAAAAAGCGTGGGTTTGGAAAACAGGCTGCAGAAGTCGCAGCGGCGTGGAGGGCTTGGACAAAATAATTAATATTTAGAGCTTCAGTCTATAGATCGGCGGTTGCCATTCAATTTAGTGGCAGCCGTTAATCTTGTTTGAATATTGGTGGGAACTTGAAAATTATTAGTAAAATCCTTGAACCGATTGCCTTGACCATCCTACTAGTAGGTGGAGCAGGCATGATGGTTTCTACTTTCCTGGGCACTGCTGATGTCGTTGGCACACAATTTTTTGGACAACCTGTACATGGAGCTTTGGAAATAACAGAAAGTACCATGGTCGTTATTGTTTTTGGAGCTTTAACTTATGCGCAAATAAGAAGAAATCACATTCGAGTAGAATTATTTTATACGCGCGTAGGACCACGGACACAGGGTGCCATGGATGCCTTTACGGATCTAATGGCTATTTTATTTTTTGGATTACTATTCTGGCAAGCCTCATTTGAAGCATTATTTAGCCTACAGATAGATGAGTCGACCTTTGGATTGATTCGAATACCACTTTGGCCCGCACGATTTGTTCTTGCAGCCGGGGCAGGTTTATTGATTATTCAACTCATTATTGACTTTTGTTACGACATAAACAGAGCGATAGCTGGTGGTGAAAGAACAACAACTGAAGATGTTTTAAATCGCGAAATAGCTGATGCTGCTAAGTTTATCGATAAAGGCAGGGATTAAATTGCTTGAGTCAAGTACTACAGGAATAATCGTTCTTCTAACATTATTCGGGATGTTGGGGGTTGGCGTTCATATTGGAGTATCTCTGGGATTATGCGGTATTTTAGGAACCTATTTAGCAATAGGTCCGGATGCAGCATGGGCTCATTTAGCGACGATACCCTTCAGTACGACAAACTCATTTACACTCGCTGTCATCCCTCTATTCATTTTAATGGGATCATTAGCGACACAAGCTGGTTTAACAACCGATCTGTATCGGGCTGCTTATAATTGGCTTGGACGGTTGCCTGGAGGGTTAGCTATGGCGACGACACTGGCATCAGCAGCATTTGGAGCGGCTAGCGGGTCTACTGTCGTTAATGCGGCTGTTTTTACTAAAATAGCGTTACCGGAGATGACCTCATTTGGTTATGATAAGCGTCTGAGTGCAGGCTGTATTGCTGCATCGGGAACGCTAGCTTCACTTATTCCTCCAAGTATTATTATGGTCATTTATGCTATTTTAACCGAGCAATCGGTAGCATTGCTTTTGATGGCCGGATTGGTCCCAGGTTTATTATCGGCAGCTATGTATATGGGAGGCATATTTGCTATAGCGAAATTGCGTCCAGATATGGCTCCAAGGTCCAAGGTTCAGATAGCATGGAAAGAGAGAGTGCATTCATTAAAAGGGGTATGGGGGATTGCCTTCTTATTTCTTTTAGTGATCGGTGGAATATACTCCGGTTTTTTTGTTCCTACTTATGCGGGTGCAGTCGGTGCATTTGGTGCTTTTTTGATCGTTTTAGCGAAACGACGCCTAACTCCAAAAACAACTATAGACACTTTTAAAGACGCAGGTGTAACCACATCGGTTATTTTTATAATAGTAATAGGGGGTATTATTTTTGCGCGCTACCTAACCTACACGGGGTTAATTGCCGATTTATCTGGTTTCTTGCTCTCATTAGAGCTTAATAAATATGCGTATCTATTTGCATTTGCTGCCATTTATTTAGTGTTGGGGATGCTAATTGATCCAATAGCAATTATGGTTATTACCCTTCCTGTTATGTACCCAATTTTAACTGGGGTAGGCTTCGATCCAATCTGGTTAGGGGTTATTGCTATAAAGCTGGCAGAGGTCTCGTTGATAACGCCCCCTGTTGGCTTAAATGTTTATGTTGTGAGGAGTGCATCTCCGATCCCCTTAACTTTAGAAGATGTGTTTTCCGGCGTAATGCCTTTTCTTATTATCGACGTAATCACTTTACTGTTACTGATTTTTATCCCGGAGATAACACTAGCGCTTCCAAACTTAATGAAGTAGATCCAAGTTACAATTCGCGAAGGGTATCGCGCCACGTAGCTTTGAACGCTTTTTCTTCCATCATCATTAGTGATTGTAAGGGGGCATAAAGTTTTGGGTAATAACGCTTTAACGTAGAACTTATTTTATGTTTAATCCTTTCATCTTTGAATGGTTTTGAAGCACTCCCTTCTGCAATTAAACACTCCCTAATGTATTTTTTTCCGTCATAAAGGTGAATGCTTACTTCTGCTGGGCGATCATTAGGTGGTTTGGGTTCCGGGTCATATAAATACATACTTATTTTTTCGCGAAGCTGCTTTATCTCACTATTATCTAAAGTTTCGGAATTAAACGCTTCGACATTAGCTGACCCATGGTAAATGGAAGTCGCTAAAATATGTTCCATCGAAAATTTTGCGGCAAGCGTCGTTTTTGGGGTTAGGTTGGTTAATAATTTTCCTCGCCAGTGGGTTTTTAGCCTTATTTTTTCTATTTCGCTATAATTGAACTTTGGAAGTATTTGCAGCACCGCTTCTACAGCAGAATGGCTGTACTGACAGCATGCAAATTGCTTGTGATAACTCTGCATTACTGCCCATTTTAATTCTGGTTCAGGGAGTATGTTTTCAGCATTGAACCTCGCACCAAGACTTTCAACAAAGACATTATATAAACTTTTACATGTACCAGTTATCCCAATATTAGTTAGGTCAGCTGCCCGTAAACCATTTGTTGCGCCTATGCCAGCCCATATATTTCTTATTAATCCCCCATCGACGGCATGCTGGAACGGGGCTGGATGGACCAAAGTTGCTGATGTGCAAATTGTATTAAATATTTTCTCCTTGGAAAAATTTCGTAGAAAGCTAATTGCGGTGGCACTTCCAATCGCTGCGAAAGATCCATGAGGATGTAATGTTAATTCATCGAACTCAAAAGCTCGAGCCAATCGGGCTACTACCTCGTACCCACACAAAAATGCTATCAGCATTTCTGTCATCGTGTTTCCCACGGCCTCGCCTTCAGCTAAAATAGCGGGCAAACAGTAAAGACTGGCGTGACAAACAGTCGGCAGATAACCAGTATCCACTTCACACCAGCTACCAGAGGAACCATTTGCTAAGGCGGCTGAATACCTATCTACCTGAGTTTTTGAATTATTGAATATTGTACTTTCAGCTGGTCCACTAAACTGTATAAGCTGTTCCAAAAATAATTGAAGCTCGCGTTCATGGCTTGCAGCCGTTATTGCAGACAAGTCGTCTGCAAAAATAAGAACTGCTTTACGCCGAACATCCTTGGGGATATCGCCCCATTTAAGTTTGGTAAGTACCTCTAAAACGCCATTAAGGCTGTTTTCAATCTGCTGGATTACTATCGTCATGGTTGCTTTCACAATGTGGGATGCATCAACGGCAAAAAAGATATATTCTCTTTAAGGTTAAAATAAAATTTAGTACGGTGTCTCTGTTTTTTTAATGATGATCGCTATAAAAAAATTATTAGACATGTAGATTATCTAGAGTTCTGCCTTAACAGTTAAAAGATATAAATTAAATGAATAGAAAACCGTCGATTGTGAATGCAGAGCCAAATCCCATTGATTTAATACGAACTTGGAGAGAGAGTGGATGTAGCATCGGTTTTACTAATGGGTGTTTTGATCTTATTCATCCAGGACATATTTCGCTCTTGCATCGTGCCAAAAATGAATGTGATAAATTAGTCGTGGGCTTAAATAGCGATAACTCAGTTGTAAAATTGAAAGGAAAAGATCGTCCTATTCAAAAAGAAAATGCCAGAGCAACGGTCCTCTTAGCACTTAAAGATGTAGATGCGGTTATTATTTTTAATGAGGAAACACCAATAAAGCTTATAGAATTAATAAAACCTGATGTTCTTATAAAGGGTGGTGATTATAAAATAGGCGAAATAGTTGGAGCTGATTTTATCCAACAGAATGGGGGCAGGGTTGTTCGTAGCGATTATAAAAATGGCCATAGCACAAGCGAAATAATTAAAAAAATCGAGCGTTAAAAAACACGTAAACTGAAATCATCTTCCCGGTGCGTCTTTAATTTTTTCAAATTAAAACGATGGTTTCTTGCATTTCCCTAATATCACTTGTAATTTCCCTAAACTTTATAGCTTATAGTTACTGGTGGTTCCGGTTCATTAGAAGGTTATGTTTGTTTTAAATCTAAAGAAGTCCGGATAAAGCTGTTTTCTATGAATATAGGATTGGTCACTAACGATGTTTTTTTTCGGCAAGAAGAAAAAGGTTAAACAGACAAATAAAGTCACAACGAAAAAAAAAGTGTCTGCAATGGACGACAAGCAGAAAATATTGTTAATGATTCGAAAGATGCGTAGTCGTATTAATCCGGATATATTAAACAAAGCGGAAAGTGTTGCATTGGGCCAAATCGGTGAGGGTAATTTTGTTCCGCCGGAAAATGAGGCTTCACGTCTATTCAAATTAGCCATGCAAAACAATGGGGCTCGTCGCTCAGAAATCCTAACTTTGGTAGAAAGAAGAGTTAATAAGGATTTACATTGAATAGTTAAAGTACTGCCCCCATGTCACTAGCTAACGATTAATTCTAATCACTGATTTTAATTTTCATTATATTTTTTAATTCTTTTTGGTTGCAGTGTTCGTAACAGAGTTAGGTTAAACAACCAAAAGGCAAAGATGACACTCGTAGTTTTATGCTGATTTTTGGAGTATCGCGTGGCTAAATTATCGAAAAAACGGCGGTTTATTCATCCAAAACGTACTGTTTTTGGGAGAATACGGGCTTATTTTTTTGCAGGGATACTTGTAACAGCTCCGATTGGAATTTCCTTGTGGATTACGTGGGGCATTATAAAGTTTTTTGATGCTCAGGTTGTTAAATTAATTCCTCCTCAATACAACCCGGAAACATACCTTCCTATCACCTTACCGGGACTAGGGCTGGTTCTAACTATTATTGTTTTGACTATAGTGGGATGGTTAGCGGCGGGACTAATGGGGCGCTGGTTAGTTCGCATCAGTGGCCAGGTAATGGCTAGCATGCCTGTGGTCAGAAATATCTACAGTGCAGTAAAACAAATAATGGAAACTATACTTGCTCAAAAATCTAATGCATTTCGACATGTTGTTTTATTTGAATATCCAAGAAAGGGTATCTGGAGCATGGGATTTGTGACCGGAGCAACATCAGGTGAGGTCCAAAACATAATTGACGCAGACATGATAAACGTTTTCGTTCCAACCACACCTAATCCAACATCGGGTTTTCTTCTTTTTGTTCCTAAAAAGGATGTTCATTATTTGAATATGTCGTCTGAGGAAGGTTTTAAAATGCTCGTTTCAACAGGAATAGTAACGCCTCCTGATAAACGCAGTGATACCCAACAAAAACAACCTATCATTTTCACTGAAAATGTAGTTAGGGACCCTGCAATAAAACAAGATACTAAAGATTGAAAGACACTAGAGTTAATATATGAGGATGTCGTCTATTAAGAATAATGGTCGTTTTGCGTTGATTTCCTCAACCGCTTTTTAGATATTGAACAGCATTATCCCGTTCGAATAAATATAAAAGTATTTTTAGAGCTTCGCCTCTTTTAGAGACTAAGTCTGGATCTTTATTCAGTATTAATTTAGCTTCATTTCGTGCCAACTCTAACAAATCAGAATGAAAAGTTAAATCTGCTATTTTAAAATGAGGCAAACCACTCTGTTTAATGCCAAGAACCTCGCCCGCCCCACGAAGTTTTAAGTCTTCCTCGGCTATAATAAAACCGTCTTCACTTTCTCTTAAAACATTTATTCTAGCGCGGGCATTTTCTGATAAAGGAGTTGAATATAAAAGTAGACAGGTGGATTGCTCTAATCCGCGGCCAACCCTGCCTCTTAACTGATGCAATTGTGCGAGCCCAAATCTCTCTGCATGTTCGATAACCATTATAGTGGCATCAGGAACGTCAACCCCAACCTCTATAACACTAGTCGCTACTAAAATATCGACTTTCCCTGCACGAAAAGAATCCATAATTCGATCTTTTTCAATATCTTTCATTCGACCATGAATTAAGGCAACACGATCTGGGAAAATAGAATTTAAATGTTGAAATCGTTCTTCTGCAGCGGCAAGGTCTAGTTTATCTGATATTTCAATCAGGGGGCAAACCCAATATGCTTTTTTCCCACTATTTATGGCTCTGTTAATTCCCTCTACTACTTCTTGCAATCGTTCGTTTGACACTGCACGCGTTATCACGGCTTTCCGTCCGGGTAGTCTGTCCCGGAGAATAGAAACGTCAAGGTCCCCATACGCGGTCATACTCAATGTTCGGGGTATGGGGGTAGCAGTCATAATTAACATATCTACGCTATCACCCTTATTACTCAATGCTAGCCGTTGATGAACACCAAATTTATGTTGTTCATCAACAACGGCAAATCCCAAATTTTTAAATGTTACATCGTCTTGAAATAACGCGTGAGTGCCAATTAATAATTGAGTGCTGCCAGATTTTGTATTGCTTATGATTTGATTACGTTCTTTTGAGCCCACTTTACCCGTTAAAATATCAATCTTAATATTAGTGGCTTTTGCCAAGGGTTGAAGTGTTTGAAAGTGCTGTTTAGCTAATATTTCTGTGGGTGCCATGAGTGCTGTTTGAAAACCTGCCTCAATAGCAGTTAGAATTGAATAGAATGCAACTATCGTTTTGCCACTTCCTACGTCACCTTGCAGAAGGCGTAACATTCGATTTTCTGTTTGGAAATCATTATTTATTTCTTCAAGAACTTCCAACTGGTTGGACGTCAATACGAATGATAAATTGTCATTAATTATCTTTCTCAATGCTCCTGAACCAATGATCGAGCGTCCTTTGCGTTTTTTTTGATGGCTCCTTATCATTGCTAACGCTAATTGATTTGCCAATAATTCGTCATATGCCAAGCGCGCACGATTATTCGAGGTAGGGATTAACTCTTCATGATTTTCAGGTGCATGTACTGCCCGCAAACTGTCGAGCCAACTAATCCATTGCTTTTGTTTAACTAGGTTGGGGTCTAACCACTCTGGTAAGCTTGGAGTAAGTTTCAATGCATCGTGAATACATCTCCGCAAAACTTTACCTGTTAACCCTTGAGTGAGTGGGTAAACTGGTTCTAAGGTCAAAATCAATGCTTTGTCTTCTTCTTTCACAACATGATCTGGGTGCATTACTTGAACGCGACCATTAAAAATATCAACTTTACCGCTAATGATGCGTTTTTCATTAATTGGAAGAATTTCCTGTAAGTAGTCTTTTCTGGCATTGAAATAAACGAGTTCAACCATTCCGCTTTCGTCAGAACATACAACTCGATAGGGGCGTTTGCGTGTCGATGATGGTATATGTTCAATTACTGTAATAATAAAAGTACATATTTTTCCATTTGGCGCTTCCCCAATTAAGGGAGAAAACCGACGGTCAATAAAATTATTTGGGAATAGCCAAAGTAGATCTCCAATGTGTGCTCCTGCCAGGTTCGTTAATAGGGCGCTAATACGTGGACCTACGCCTGGCAGTTCCTTATTTGGAGTAAATAATTTAAAAAGTATTTTTGGTCGCATTTTATAGACTTAACAGGAAAACTAATTATCCAACAATTAAGATTTTACATTTTTATATTATTCGATTTCTGATTTAGTTCCCACAGTAGCAAACAGATCAAAAAACTAAGTAAAAATAGCTGATCGGTTGGCTAATGCTTGATAGTATTCTATATCCATTTCTATAAAACAATTTTGGAGTTTTGAAATGGGTGATGGTCTCTCGGAACGGAGAAAACGTTTGGTATATAGAAGTGCATATACCGGAACAAAAGAAACGGATTTACTACTTGGATATTTCGCCGCACATCATATTGAAACTTTGTCAGAAGAACAGCTTAATGAGTATGAGAATTTATTAAAAATTGAAGATCCAAGATTGTACAAATGGGTGACGGGGATGGAAGAGGCGCCAAAGGAATATCAGGGTGAAGTCCTCGATTTGATTAAAAACTTCAAATTATCCGATTGTCTGATTGATTAATAATCATAATGAAGAAGTACACACAAATTTCAAACACGCCACTTGGTTGGGACGCAAACCTCGTGGCATCGTATACACGTGAGTATAAACATGTTCTCCATATCTGTCGCGATGATGCGCGCTTGGATGACATCGAGCAATGCCTCTCTTTTTTTGCTCCTGAA
>Ga0315330_10003928_pt1 | contig 10189 bp, 10 predicted proteins | sample M140m34915metaG_FD_203453 | JGI IMG/M metagenome (GOLD analysis project Ga0315330, IMG submission 203453) | Ammonia-oxidizing marine archaeal communities from Monterey Bay, California, United States - M1 40m 34915 | ecosystem: Environmental > Aquatic > Marine > Intertidal zone | place: USA... | reverse complement strand
GGCGGCCAGCGCGTCCCGTTCATCGCATCATGGCCCGGCACTATTCCGCCAGGAACGGTGTCCGATGAACCGGCAATGAATATTGATTTAATGCCAACCCTTCTGGAACTTGCCGGGGGCCAACGCCCCAATGATCGAACCATCGATGGCAAAAACATGATGCCACTGCTGACAGGCACCGAGAGTACACACCATCAGGCTCTGTTCTTGTTTAATAATGATCGCATCGTAGGCGTGCGCAGCGGGCGCTGGAAGCTCGTTGTAGAAACCCGCTATCGTGCAGGCCACAATAGTTTTGAACGTTCAAACTATTATGGACCGGATGGTTTGCTGTTTGACCTGCAGTCAGATCCCAGCGAGACCTATAGCTATACCAGGGAGTATCCCGAGATTGTAGAGCGACTCAAGGAATATTTGCTTAAAGCTCGCGAGGAACTAGATGCTGCTGCGCTGCCACAGATGTGGAATCGGTTATAAACTCCAGCTAAAGTGCGCATCTGTCGCAAAAAACCAGCCTGTCACTGCCTTTTTTCGCAAACTCAAGGTCTACTCGATGCCACGAATGTCCGATACAACCCGAGCCAACCAGCTCTTTTTTGCATAAAGTCTGTTTCTGCAGCAATTGCGATGTCGTGCATAAGACAAAGCCCAGCCGATCTCAAACACTTCTTTTAACTAATGCTTTCAAGTACGGTTACAACCCAGGCGAACTTGAGCTGATGAATGCAAAATTGTTGCAGTAAGAAGGAGCCTCCCAGAACCTAGGCCCATCAGTGCTCTGATCCCGGGCTGAGTCAAATTCGCTCAACGGACACATTTCGCCATTACGGAAAAAACTGCCCTCGAAGCCAAGGTTAGCGAGATAGTCAAAAACCGGTTGCACTGACCCCTTTGGTCGGTGCCTTGCTTCCACCTCGAGCAGGACAGCTGGACGATCCATACGCAGCAATCGCTCCGCTCCTTGAAGTGCCTCCAGTTCATGGCCCTCAACGTCTATCTTGATCAGAGCGATGCGGCGATTGCAGCCATCGAAGTATTGATCAAGGGATACAACATCTGCTTGTTGCTCGTTAACTTTGCCCTCGATCACCTTCTCCTCGAATGTGGCGCCAGAAGAATAGCCTTTTCCTGTATGCGGCACTCGTAACTTGCGCACGCCAGATTCATGGGAAACACCGTTTGGCACAACTTCAACGTTATCGAAACCTATTTTTACCAGCGCCGCCCCTATACTCGCTGCCAATTTGACTTGTGGCTCGAATGCCACGACCCGCCCCTCCGCACCAACAGCGCGCCGAAACCACCAGGCATAAGCACCTCGGTGTGCGCCAACGTCAACTGCCAGGTCACCCGCCGAGAGCTGCTCACAGGCCCACGCAATCTCATGGCGATCTCGCCCCTCACCTAATTTTCGAGCATGTCTCAGGAACCTCCGGGTCATTAATATAATAAGCGGCTGCCAGGTACCCGGCAGCTCCTCTAGGTTCATCCAACTACAGTCGGACGAAGTAGTTTCTCCTACGCAACCAACTTGGCAGTTAAGGTGCCAGCAAAGGCTTTGTTAATAGAGCTTAATGTAAAAATCGTGTCTCTGGTTGCTGGGGTAACTTGATTAACACCAAGTCCACCATGGTGAAACAACCTAACGAGTTGGCCATCGTGGACTACTGCAAGATGCGGCCCGAGGATAAACTCATCATCTATCTTATTGCAGGAGAGCGTCTCAACGCTATCGCTGTGCGCCGCAACAGAACAAACCACTGTACTAAGCAGGCTTGAGATAAAAACTACCAAAGATGCAGTATTTTCAACGTGTTGACACATGAACAGCACGCTTTGCTATCCTGGCTAAACAATGGGGTAAAGGGGCAGTCAATTAATTCACGTAAGTTTGCGTCTCATCTTTGAAGGCAATCATCACAAGCGCCGCTGTCAGCAAAGCAATTATTGCCAGCGTAAACCACATGCCGGCAAAGTTCGTGACTACGCCAGCCTCCCCAAACACATTGCCGAGTATGCCGAGAGTGGGCCCGGCTATCATCGGTCCCACGCCAAGAATGATGATACCGAATACGGTCTGTGCCGAATTACGAATATCTGCATCAGCAATACGGTCCACGTACATGAAGGCAGACGCAAAGAAACAGGCATAACACAGGCCGTGGAGTATCTGGCTAAAAACCCCAATCATTAGTGGAGTCGTCCAGACAAACTGACCTGCTGCATCCACCGATGGCCCGGATGCTTCCTGCAGGCTTATCAGCCCCCAGATTGCGTAGCGCGCAAAGTAGGCAAGCGCGCCTAAAGTAATTGTCCATTTGAAGCCAAGGCGCAACAACAACCCACCGAGGATGGCGAGAAACCCAATCTCAGCGAACTGACCTACGGTCATGGCCGGCGCAATATAGGTAACCAACATCCCCAACTGGTTTTCAAAAAACGGGCCGGTCTGCATGAAGTAAATCTGATGGATTACCGCAATTGGTAAGCTGGCGGCCACCAGCACAGCAAACGACCTGTGTGAAAAGAGTCCGAAGGCTTTCTTGAAGGCAAGCTTCTCAACACTGTCCTTCTTGGGTGGGGTGTGGGGCAATAGAAAACAAAAACCTGCGTAGATATAGGCAATGAACCCTGACACTTTCAAAGTATCCGCCAGTCTTGCGGTGACATCGGGCACTTCGGTGCCCACAAAAAACGGCGGCAAAATCTGAAACTCCAGATTGTTCTGCAGCCAGATCATGGGAAACAACCAGCTCGCAACTATCCAGCCAATAGTTCCCCAAACGCGAACCCTTGGAAACTCCTTCTCTGAGTTTTGTAGATGGGCGAAGGCCATGGAGTTGGTCAAAGAAAGCGTTGGCATATAGAGCACGCTATAAAGCGTCGCTAGCAGCAACCAGGCCGCAAATGATTCTTGAAAAGCCAAGGTAATCTTTACGGTACCGCCGAGCACCAACAGCACGGCAAGGAATTTCTCCGTGGAGAAATAGCGATCGGCAAACTGTCCCGCAATGAACGGCGCGCTAACCGCACCGATCGAGCCCGCCACACCAATGATCAAGCCTACCTGGCCCGAAGTGAATCCCAGACCCCCATTCGCGACTGGTGATTGCAGATAGGTAGCAAGCACCGGCAGCCAGATGCCCCACACAGCGTACTGGAGAAACATCATCAGACTGAGGCGACTCTTAATGAAATCCAAAGGCTTGATTCTCCATCGTTGTTTTAGGCGGTGGTAATCGCATTTCGGCAGCCCGAAGCCCAACCGAAATTAGTCGAACAAGGGGTCGATTGCAACCGAATTGGGTTTATAATCTTCTTTCACCGACCTGAGTAAATTCAGGGTAGACGTAAAAGGATAATTATCAGCATGAGAACCATCAAAGGCCCAGCGATTTTCCTGGCACAATTTGTTGGAGAAGAGTCGCCATTTAATTCACTGGAGAGTATATCTAGCTGGGCCGCAGACTGCGGTTTTAAAGGCATTCAGATCCCTAGTTGGGAGACCAGCCTGTTTGATCTGAACCTGGCTGCCGAGAGTCAGGGCTACTGCGATGAACTGCGCGGCATCTTGGCGGATCGCGATATCGAAATCACCGAACTCTCAACCCACCTGCAGGGGCAGCTGGTCGCGGTGCACCCAGCCTATGACGAGATGTTCGATGGTTTCGCGGCACCCGAAGTGCAGGGTAATCCCAAGGCACGACAGGCCTGGGCGGTAGAACAACTGCTGCTTGCCGCAAAAGCCTCCAAGAACCTTGGCTTGACTACTCACGCCAGTTTTCCTGGCGCCCTCGCATGGCCCTACTTCTATCCCTGGCCGCAGCGTCCGGCCGGTCTGGTCGAGTCCGCCTTTGATGAACTGGCCAAGCGCTGGCTGCCTATTCTGAATGCCTTCGATGACGCCGGTGTGGACATAGGTTTTGAGATTCATCCCGGTGAAGATTTACATGATGGCGTAACTTTCGAAATGTTTCTGGAGCGAGTGCACAATCACCCCCGCTGCAATATCCTGTTTGACCCTAGCCACTTGATTCTGCAGCAACTGGATTACCTTGGCTTCATGGACGCATACAAGGATCGCATCAAGCTGGCCCACATCAAGGATGCAGAATTCAATCCCACTGCAAAGCAAGGGGTCTATGGCGGTTACCAGTCCTGGGTCGACCGCGCCGGACGCTTTCGCTCCCTGGGCGATGGCCAGGTGGATTTCAAAAGCATCTTCTCCAAACTTGCGGCCATCGACTTCGATGGTTGGGCCGTGCTGGAATGGGAGTGCTGCCTCAAGCATCCCGAGCAAGGTGCTCGGGAAGGCGCGGTGTTTATCCGCGACCATATAATCCAGGTAACCGACAAAGCGTTTGATGATTTCGCTGATGCGGGCACTGATGACGCCAGCAATCGCCGCATTCTGGGACTGTCATGAAAATCAGGCTGGGCATGGTAGGTGGCGGAACCGGCGCTTTGATCGGCGATGTGCATCGTATAGCCGCGCGCTTGGACGATCGTTATGAGCTTGTTGCTGGTGCCTTTAGCAGCGATCCTATCAGGTCGAAGGAATCCGCCGCCCAGTTCGGAGTCGCCGAAGATCGCGCTTACGAAGACTTTGCCACCATGGCACAGGAAGAGCACGTTCGGGCCGACGGCATCGAAGCGGTTGCCATTGTGACGCCCAACTATCTGCATCATGCACCGGCCAGAGCCTTTCTGGAAGCGGGCATCCATGTGATATGTGACAAGCCCCTTACCACCTGTTTGCAGGATGCGCGCGAGCTTCAGGCCCTGGTCGAAGAAACCGGTCTGCTGTTCGCCGTTACATATAATTACAGTGGCTACCCTATGGTAAGACAAGCCCGGGAGATGATCGGGAATGGCGAATTGGGCGATATCAGGGTGGTGCAGGTTGAATATCCACAGGACTGGTTAAGTACCGACCTAGAATCCAGCGGGCAGAAGCAGGCGACCTGGCGCACCGACCCCAAACTAGCGGGAGCTGGCGGTTCGCTTGGAGATATCGGTACCCACGCCTTCCACTTGATAGAGTTTGTCACCGGTCTTGAAGTCACCAGCCTGCTCGCGGACTTACACGCCTTCGTCCAAGGCAGACAACTCGATGACAATGCCCAGATGCTGCTGCGTTTCAATAATGGTGCACGGGGCTCACTCTGGGCTAGCCAAGTCGCTGTCGGTCATGAGAACGGCTTACGCATCCGCGTCTACGGAGACCATGCAAGCCTAGAATGGTTTCAAGAGCAGTCCAATCAACTCAGGTATTCGGTGTTGGGAGAAACGCCCCGAGTCATCACCCGCGGGTGCAGCGCCGCAGGCGATTCCGCCAACGCGGTAACCCGTATTCCCGGCGGTCACCCAGAGGGCTTTCTGGAAGCATTCGCCAACCTGTATCGGGACTTCGCTGATCAGATTCAGGCCCTCAAGAATCAGCAAGCGACTCCAGGCAACGCAAACCTGGTGCCCACGGTGACCGATGGACTGAAAGGCGTAGAGTTCGTCGAAAAAGCGGTTCTCTCCTCGACAAATGGTGGCGTGTGGACAAGCCTGGAATCAGAGCCCTAAGCCCTCGCCTAAAACCCTGACCTATCGCCTTGGCACGAGCTGCTATAAAGGCTTTTTCATACCTTCAAATTACGTTAGTCTCTTTGCTTCAATTGAGAGGAATACAGTGATGAGGAATACTGATAAATCCCTGCGTCGTCGCCAGCTGTTGGGCAAAGGCCTGGTGCTGGCCGCTGGCGGCATGCTGCCGCCGCTGAGCTTCGCCCAATCACGTCACGTCGAGCGCGTGGGGCTTCAGCTTTACACCCTCCGAAACGAAATGTCACAGGATTTTGAAGGCACACTGGCCAAAGTCGCAGACCTTGGTTATCGAGAGATGGAATTTGCCGGCTATTTCAATCGAAGTGCCAGGGAAGTAAGACAAGTGCTGGATGATAATGGCATGATCAGTCCCGCTGCTCATATCCAGCTGGCAGCAATACGAGCCGATTTACAGAAAGAAATCGATTTTGCCGCAGAGCTGGGGCAGCAATTCATCGTCGTGCCAATTGTTGCGAACAACGAACGCAGCCTTGACGATTTCAAACACCACGCGGAAACGCTTAACCGTGCGGGAGAAGCCTGTCGAGCCGCCGGCCTGAAGATGGGATATCACAACCATAGCTTTGAATTCCACCGCACTGGAAATCAGGTGCATTACGATGTGCTGTTGAATGAAACGGAACCTGAGCTGGTTGATTTCGAGCTGGATCTTTTCTGGATAACCAATGCCGAGGTAGATCCGTTTTCGTATTTTTCCAATCACCCGGGCCGCTTCAGCATGCTGCACGTTAAAGATATGGATAATTTAGGACGTATGGCACCTGTAGGTAATGGCACTATTAACTTTGCCGAGATTTTCGCGCAGGTAGAAACCGCAGGCTTCAAACATTACTTCGTTGAGCACGACAATCCCGGCAATGGGATTGCATCGATTGCCAGCAGCATTTATACCGTCCGCAACCTGCGGTTCTAGCTTGCAGAGGCAGCCATGAGCCCGCCAGGAGAGAACATCATGAAAACACGAAGAGAGTTCCTACAGGGCCTTATAGTCTCTGTAGGCGGCGCAACCGCACTGAGTGCCTGTAGTGGCGCCGCGACCATTGCCGCCACGGCACCGGGGCAGCGCGGCCGCTTCTATACCGGCAACGAGATAGCGCTGTTAAGTCGCATTTGTGACCTGATCATTCCGCGCACCGAGACACCTGGCGCGCTGGACGCCAACGTGCCGGGTTACCTAGATGGACTGATGACGGATTGGGCCAGCGATGAAACCCGCAGCATTCATCGTAAAGCACTGCAGCTCATTGCAGCGCGCCTGGATGCTGCCAGCGGAAATTTTCTGAGCGCCAGCGAAGAAACCGCAGTCCGCGTACTGACAGAACTGGATAGTAATGCCTTCTCCGGCGGCGGCCTCGCTGGATACCGCTCCCTCAAGGGTTACATAACCCGGGCTTACTTCGCTACCGAGGAAGGCGCGATGGAAGAGCTTAAATGGGTCGCATTACCCGGACGCTGGGACCCCAGCGTTGACATCTCGGCTGGGGACTAGGAGAAACAGTATGGCAGATTTTGATGCAATCGTAGTTGGTTCAGGGATGAGTGGCGGCATGTCCGCGAAAGAGCTCACGGAACGCGGCCTGAAAGTCCTGGTATTAGAGCGCGGTCCAGAGATCATTCCTGAACGTGATTACACGGATCAGTTAGCACCATGGCAAAGCCCTAACCTGGACAACGTGCCCCAGGATGAAATCAAACAGCATTACCCTAAACAATACGGCGGCGTCGCCTACGCCATCAAGGAGTCGACCAAGCACTTCTGGGTGAAAGACGATGAGCATCCCTACGAGGAAGCCGAAGGCACCAGCTATGACTGGCTAAGGGGTTACCATACAGCAGGCCGCTCTATCATGTGGAGTCGCCAGACCTACCGTATGGGACCCCAGGACTTTACCGCGAACAAGGAGGAAGGAGTTGGCGTTGACTGGCCAGTACGCTACGAGGAAATCGTGCCTTGGTATGAGAAGGTGGAAAAATTTATTGGCATTGCCGGCAGCGAAGAAGGTTTGAACCAGCTACCAGACAGCGTGTTCCAGCCCGCCTTTGAGCTGACGGATGCCGAGAAGTCATTCAAACAAAAGATCGAAACCACATTCAATGGTCGCAACGTGATTCCGGCACGCATCGCTCACCTCACGGATGCAACGGAAGAGCAGCGCTCTCTGGGCAGAACCAACTGCCAGTCTCGCAATCGTTGTCACCATGGTTGCACCTTCAAGGCTTACTTCTCATCATTGAATGCGACCCTGCCGGCCGCCGAGCGCACCGGCAATCTCACCATCATCCACAATGCCATAGTGCGAGGCCTGGACTATGACTTCGCTAGCAATCGTGTCAGCGGGGTGCAGGTGATTGATGCGGAGACCAATGAACGCCGGACTTATACGTCGAAGATGGTGTTTCTCAATGCCTCGGCCATCGCCTCCGCCTTGATTCTACTGCAGTCAAAATCCGAAGCATTCCCAACCGGTCTGGCCAATCGCTCAGACCAAGTCGGGCGCAACCTGATGGACCACGTCAGCGGCGCCGGCGTGGCAGGCATCATGACCGGCTTTGACGACAAGACTGTGTTTGGGCGACGTCCGAGCGGCGGCATCTATATTCCGCGCTACGCCAACGTCACCGAGAACGACAAGCCTTATAAGCGTGGCTTCGGTTTCCAGGGCGGCGCGAGTCCGCTGGGAAATGCCGGTGGCCAGATTGCGGGGATTGGGCGAGACTTCAAGGAAGCGCACAAACTTCCCGGGCCCTGGCGCTTCAGCGTATTAGCCTTCGGTGAACAGCTACCCAATCCTGACAATCGCGTGACTCTGCACGCTTCACGCAGAGACCGCTGGGGCAACCCAGTGCCGATATTTAATGTGGCCTATGGTGAGAATGAACACATCATGCAGCGAGAAGCACTAAAAGACGCCAGGGCCATGATGGAGGCGGCGGGCTGCATTAACATCACTTCCAATGACGCTGATCTTTCTAAACCGGGAAATCGCATTCATGAAATGGGCTCGGCACGCATGGGTCGTGACCCAGCGACGTCTGTGCTTAACGGCTGGTGCCAGGCACACGATGTACCCAATCTGTTTATTACTGACGGCGCATTCATGACTTCATCCGCCTGCCAGAATCCCTCATTGTCTTATATGGCATTCAGCGCCAGGGCAGCGCATTATGCGGCCGACTTAGTTGCTGAGGGCGCGCTTTAGGTAGGAAAAGAAAAAGAAGAAAAAGGGGTCAGAGTAAAAATACAGTGCTGTATTTTTACTCTGACCCGTGTTGATTTGCGTTATAGAAACCTAATTAAAGCGCGAGCGGGAAAACTTCCAGCTTCCTTATCTCCATTGGATGGCTCTCCGCCTGCACGGAAATATATCCACCAGTCACTTCGATAGCCGAACCTGAAGCAAGCAAACGCTGGGCGTCCGGGTCTTCGGGATCGAGCTGCACATCGGAATACTCAAATACGGTTTCGCCGTTGACGACATGCCGAATCATGTCACTGCCCCGCACTTCCAGTTCCATGGTGACCCATTGATCGCCATGATAGGTCTGAGATGATGAGTTGATGCAATGCACCGTAACGAGCTCGCCATCCATCACATAGTGTGTCCCGGGGGAGCAGACGTTGGCCGTATGGCGCTCGTCTTCGCCATTGCCACCCAGCATCTGCGCTTCGATGGAGGCGGGAAACTCCTGATCTAGCGTCATGGACTCAGGAGACTGGCTATGAAACATGATGCCGTTGTTACGATAGGCCCAGCCCGGCCCGTTAGTGACCTGATCTCCCACGAAGCGATATTCGACTCGCAACAAGTAATGGGAGAACGGTTCGCGATAAAAGATGTGGCCAAACTCGCTATTGAAGTCATTCCAGTTTTCATAAGAAACCTTGAACAGGCCGTCTTCCACGCGAAACGTATCAAGGTAGTTTTCACCCAGGGGATAACCAGTAAACTTCGGCACCCAATCATTAAGGTCTTCACCATTGAACAGTTGAATCCAACCTCCCTGCTGATTCGACTGTGCAATAGTCACGCTGCTTAACAGTAAGCACCATACAGTTAATCCAATTTTCATCATTGCTTACAGCTCTCTGACCCATATATTGCGAAAAGACACGACCTGACCATGATCCTGCAGTGTAAGTGGCATTTTGCCACTACAGTCCTGCTCGCGCTCCTGGGCGTAGGGAACGCAGCGGGCGCCAACCTCTGGCATCGGTGTATAGGTTGCGCCCTGCAGCTCAACATTGTTTTGCACCACGACCCCATTGTGGATAACAGTCACATAGGCAGGCGAACGCAACACGTCATTACTGCCAAACACCGGCGCCTTGAAGATAATGTCATAACTCTGCCAATTCCCTGGGGGCTTGGCTGCGTTTACCAGCGGCGGATGCTGCAGATAGATGGAGCCAGCCTGACCGTTGACATAGGTAGGGTTCTCCCAGCTATCGAGAATCTGAACCTCATAGATTGATTGCAGGAAGATGCCGCTATTGCCTCGACTCTGGCCGCTTCCCTCGATAATAGCCGTGGGGCGCCATTCCAAATGCAGCCGGATATCGCCAAAGACTTGT
>Ga0315330_10003927_pt1 | contig 10190 bp, 13 predicted proteins | sample M140m34915metaG_FD_203453 | JGI IMG/M metagenome (GOLD analysis project Ga0315330, IMG submission 203453) | Ammonia-oxidizing marine archaeal communities from Monterey Bay, California, United States - M1 40m 34915 | ecosystem: Environmental > Aquatic > Marine > Intertidal zone | place: USA... | reverse complement strand
TAGATTTACGCCTTGTTAGCTAACTCTAAAATTTGATTATAGGATTTTTCAAATAAATTAAGCATATCTATATTTTTGCCAACCATAGTGTTAGCACTAGACAGGTATGCCTTAAACTTATTTGACAAATAGTAATTTGAATCTATTGAATAGGAATCAACAATTCTGTCTGTGTAAATAAATGAAGCATCTTTCTTGTCTTTGCTGATAACGGTGATAAACGGCTCAACGTTATTTACAAAATCTAAATACAAATCATCCAACGTTCTGTTGTTTGCTTGGTTTCTGTCAAGGTAATGAGTAAAGTTTCTTAATAATAAATTCTTAAGAGCGCTTGATTCAATGAGCTCTAAAGAACCTGTAGAAATTAGTTGGGTAAATATCCCATCTTGCGGAAAAAAAGAAACACTCATTTTTTCTGAAATAAACAAATAATTTATAGCTATTTGCTTATCAGGTAGATCTTTTTTCCTATCCTGAAAATCTTTGAGGAAAATGTTGATATTTTCTTGAACTTTTATCAGGTCTTTTTTAAGATTTTGAATCTGCTTAAGATCTTCCTTGGCTGTAATTACCAATTCTCCAATTAAAATATCTTTTTCAAGTTTTTTATTTTTAAGCTCTCTAATATCATCTATATAAAATGATAATAAAACTCCAGATATAATTACTAGAAACTCAACAAGTAGCCTTAGATTGTTTTTTACCATTTAATGATTCTAAAGAATTTAGATTTTTTGATCTAGTGCCTTATTAGGCCAGCAAATTTTTTACTAATTTGCTCACAACTGACATATCAGCCTTACCTTCGAATTTTGGCTTGAGATGGCCCATTAGTTTGCCCATATCTTGCATGCCTTCTGCAGAGACTGCTGCAATCCCTTCTTGGATGAGCGACTGGATCTCTTCTTCTGATAATTGCTTTGGTAAGTACTTTAGGATTACATCAAGCTGGCTTTGTTCGGTAGCAACAAGGTCATCACGACCCCCATTTTTAAACTGCTCTATTGAGTCCCTTCGTTGTTTTACATTCTTGTTAATTAAATTAGAAATTTTGGCATCATCAGCCTCAACTCTTTCATCGATCTCAAATTTTTTGATATCTGAAATTAACATTCGTAAAGTATCACGCGTGACAACGTCCTTGCTTAGCATGGCCGCCTTTAAATCTTGATTAATGGTGTCTAAGAGAGACAAATTAGCGATAGGATCTTTGCCTTGAGAAACTAAACTTTCTATTAGTTTTATGAGCTCGCTTGACTGCAGCTGCCATTTTTCTCTTTCTTACAGCTGTTGGTTTTTCATAGAATTCTCTAGCGCGGATCTCTGGAACGATCGCAGCTTTTTCACAAGCACGCTTAAATTTTCTTAGACCAACGTCGAAGTATTCTGTATCTTTTATTATTATAGAAGGCATAATTGCTGGGTAGTTTATTCTTTTTATGGAGTGAATGCAAAAACTTTTTTATGATTACTTTAGGTATTGAAACATCATGCGATGAAACCGCGATAGCCCTTTATGATTCTAATAAAGGGTTAATTGGTGAGGCAGTTTTTTCTCAGATAGAGCTTCATGGAGAGTATGGTGGTGTTATACCAGAACTTGCTTCTAGGGATCATTGCCAAAAAATAACTCATATATACAAAAAAGCTCTGGGAGATATAGATTCCAGTAACATTGATCAAATAGCATATACAGCAGGTCCTGGATTATTGGGAACATTGTTAATTGGTGAAAATTTTGCTCAAGGTCTAGCGCTTGCTCTTAATAAACCATTAATTCCGATTAATCATCTTGAGGGTCATTTAATGGCTCCTTTTCTTAGTGGAGAAAAACTAGAGTTTCCTTTCTTAACCCTTCTAGTATCTGGAGGCCATTCACTAATTATTGATGTAAAGGGCTTAAATGATTATGAGATTCTAGGTCAGTCTAGGGATGATGCTGTTGGAGAAGCCTTTGACAAAGTGGCCAAGCTGATTGGTCTAGGTTATCCAGGTGGTCCCGAGATAGAAAAGATGGCTCAACGAGGTGATCCTAAAAAATTTAAGTTCCCTCAGCCAATGCTTCATAGCGATGATTATGATTTTAGTTTTAGTGGTTTAAAGACCTCAGTGCTTTACGCTGTTCAAAATCTAAATGAAATCACTGAGCAAGATCAGGCGGATATCTGCGCATCTTTTCAATATGCAGCTACAGAGGTATTAGTCAAAAAAATATCTAAAGCTTTAAAGGACACAGGTAGAGAAGGAATTATTTTGGCTGGAGGAGTAGCAGCAAACAAATTGCTCAGAGAAAAAATTTCTACTCTTCAGAAATCATTTAATATTAAAGTGCTATATCCACCAATTGCCCATTGCACAGACAATGCTGCAATGATTGCATATCTAGGAAGCCTGAAGACCGATGAGGCAACACATCAGTTGCAATCGCATGCAAGACCGCGATGGCCTTTAGGGATGAAATAGAATGCAAGATATCATTTATATTAAAGATCTCAGAGTTCAAGCCATTATAGGAATATTTGGTTGGGAGCGAGAGGTTCGCCAAGAAGTAAGCATTGATTTAGAGATGGCATTCGATTGTAAGAGAGCTGCAAAAACAGATGCTATTGAAGATACTATTGATTACAAAAAAATTACCAAAGGAATTATTAAGTTTGTTGAAGAATCTGAATTTCAACTGCAAGAAACTTTGGCAGAAAGCATTGCCGAGCTCGTAAAGAATAAATATAAAGTTAATTCACTTAAGCTAAGGGTTTCTAAGCCAGGTGCATTGAGGCATGCCGAGGATGTCGGGGTTATTATTCATAGATAATGAAGTACTATCTTTCCCTTGGAAGTAATATTAATCCGGAATCAAATCTTGAGATGGCTCTTTCTGCATTGAATAAAATTCTTACTGAAACAGAGTGCTCATCAGTATACAAAACTCAAGCAGAGGGCTTTGATGGTGATGATTTTTTGAATCTTATTTTTTCTGGGATATCTTCTCTTACCTTTGACAATCTTAACAAGAAGCTAAAAGCTATTGAAGATAGCTCTGGTAGAGATCGAAATGCTCAAAAATTTTCATCGAGAACCCTTGATATAGATATTGTATTGCAGCTTAACGATGATGAGGAGATACTTTTTGAGAGCGATGAGATAGCTAAATATCGTTTTGTTTCTGAGCCGCTCGAAGAATTATTATGAGTTTATTTATAGTTCTTTTCTACTAGGTCCCAGGCTGCTTCAGCCAGAGGAGCCACTTGATTGCCTCGATCTTCAGCATGCTTACTTGCAGCAGTTCCATCTCTAACCCTTCCCAAGATTCCCTGCAATATTCCAGCAAGTTTAAAGATGTTAAAGATAGTATAAAACTCCCAATGTTCATCAAGGTTTTTACCAGTAATCTCAGAATACATATTTCTGTATTCTTTTTCAGTTGGAATGCCATTTTCATTGCAGAATTTTTCATTGGCTAGATCAGGAATATTTCTCCAGCTAATACAATGATAATTAAAGTCAGCAATAGGGTGTCCCAGTGTTGAAAGCTCCCAATCTAAAACGCCCATAACATTATTCGCTGCGTTAAAAACCATGTTATCTAGTCGATAATCTCCATGCACAATTGATGTCTCATCTTCATCAGGAATATTCGACGGCAGCCAATCTATCAGCTTGTTCATTGCAGGGATGTCCTGAGTTTCTGAAGCTATGTATTGTTTGGTCCATCTGGAAACCTGTCTTGCAATATAATTACCAGGTTTACCATAATCAGATAATCCCACTGATTCATAATCAACCATGTGAAGTTGAGCAATTACATTATTTTTACTTGCATAAATATCAGATCTTTCAGCTGGCGATTTATCACCTAATAACAAGTCCCAGTAAATATTGCCATCGAGAAAATCCATTACAAAAAACGGAGTTCCTATTACGTCTTCATCTTCACACAGTCCATAAGTTTTTGGCACTGGAACTTCGGTTTGTTGAAGAGCAGTCATCACCTTGTATTCTCTATCTACAGCATGGGCAGATGGCAATAAGATACCCGGTGGTTTTCTGCGCAGAACAAATTGCTGTTTTTCAGTAGTAATTTTGTATGTTGGATTTGATTGGCCGCCTTTAAATTGCGCAATCTTTAAAATTTTTCCTGATGAGGAAATGCTGTCTCCAAACCATTCTTGCAAGCCTGCTTCGTTAAACTTAAGGTTCTCGGCAACTTCCTTAGTTCCTGAAAAAATTACATTACCATCTGGATTATTTGAATTAGAGTCATTCATTAGAGAGATTTTCCTCCATCTATATTTAATATCTGACCCGTCACATATTCTGCTTCAGATAAATATATTGCGGCATCTACAATATCTTTTTCAGTTCCCATTCTCTTCATTGGAACAGCATTAATAATGTTATTTTTCTGCTCTGTTGTCCATTCTACATTGGGTGGCTCTAGGATGGCGCCGGGAGCTATTGCATTGACTCTAATGCTGGGAGCTAATTCTTTTGCTAGGGATTTTGTGAGAGTTTGTAACCCAGACTTGGCAGCAAGATAAATTGAATGATTGACCAAAGCTTTATCAACATTAATATCAGTGATGTTAATAATAAAACCTTTATTTTTTTCTAGCTCTTTATGAAATGCCTGAATTAAAAAGAGCGGCGCTTTTAAATTACTTCCCATGAGAGCATTCCAACTTTCTTCAGAGAAGGTTCCAATTGGGGTAGGGTAGAAGGTTGAGGCATTGTTAATCAATGCATCAATACGAGAATTTTTTGAAAGTGTTTTATCAACTAATTTTGTAACTTCATCAGCATTGTCAAGATTTGCTTGAGCAATCATTGCGCTATTGCTTCTTTCAGAATTCATTTTATCTGCCAGAGCTTCAGCCTCTTCTTTTGAGCCATTGTAGTGAATCACAATATCCCAACCTTTATTGAAAAATGATAAGGACATCTCTTTGCCTATCCTTTTTGCTGCTCCAGTAATAAGAATTGTTTTGTTCATATGCTCTCTTGTAAGGCTTCATAATAAAGCAATTGTTTTTGATGCGAAACTTTAGATGCCTCAACACTTGCCAATACTGAAAAGTCTATTGTCATCACCAATTTAAATATTTTCTCTAAGTAGCTCCAATGCTCCTCCAAAGAATCATATTGTTTGAAGTGCATCAATATTTCATAATTACGATGCACGTTTATCTTTTCAAGTAATTTCAATTTTTCTGATTTGTTCTCACAGGCAATCAAATCCATCACTAGATTTAAAGATTCCTGTATTCTTAGAAATGAGTTAGGGATTGGCAATAATGCACACAACTTAAAGTTATTTATTCTTTGCATATCAGCCCATTTAAGTTCTGGTAAATCTCCATCACAAGAAATACTCTTCAGGCCAACAAACCATGGATCGGTTAAATGATAATCAAGTACAGCCTTAAAAAATTCATTACTAAACTTGTTTTCAAGAGCTTTTTTAGTTTCCATCCAAACTCTTTCCCGTGACAGGTCTTTTAATTCGTTCGAAGCAACAATCTTTTCAAAATAAACCTCTGTTTCCTCATGAAGATTAAAGTCATGGAGTCGTTCATATGCTTTGAATCTTGCAAACCGTAGGACTCTAAGAGGGTCTTCTTCAAAAGCAGGTGAGGTGTGTTTGAATTTCTTGTTCTGTAAATCTAGCCTTCCTGCAAAAGGATCAATGATATTCCCATTCTCATCTTTGGCTATTGAATTAATTGTGAAATCTCTTCGCTTTAAATCGTCTTCAAGAGTGACGCTTGAATCAAAATAAAATTCAAAACCTTTATAACCAACACCAGACTTTCTTTCAGTTCTAGCCAAGGCATATTCCTCATTAGTTTCTGGATGTAAAAAAACTGGAAAATCTTTACCTATTGGTTTGAAACCATTTGCTACCATTTCTTCAGGGTTGGAATTTACTACAACCCAATCACGATCCTTGGGTTCAGCCCCAAGCAACTCGTCTCTTACTGACCCGCCAACTTGAAAAATTTTCATGCTAATACTGTACCGAAATTTTTTCTAAATCATCAATCCTTAGGGCTGTAAGCCTGTCTTTCCAAACGCACCCAGTATCTAAACCAATAAAGTGAGGGTTATTGGTTTGACCAGTTAAAGATGCCCAATGACCAAATACATAATATTGGTTCATTCTTTGATAGGATTCAGAATCATAATTAAACCAAGGTTTAAAACCTTCTCGGGCTTTTGCACTTGTATTCTTTAAGTCCAGACTTGCGGCATTGCCCAGAAATCTCATTCTAGTTAAATAGTTAATAATAACTCGATACCTATCATTCCCTTCCAACGATTCATTCCAGGTATTTGGATCATCTCCCCACATGGTCCGGAGTATTTTAGATGCATTTTCAGTCAGCGCCATTGAAACTTCTTCTGCCAGTTCACATGCTTTTTCTATAGGCCAAATTTCAGGAATCCCCGCATGCGTAATAGCAAATTTATTTTGATTAGATTGATCAGAAATTTGAATGAGCAAAGGGCGTTTGATAAGCCATTCAAATATTTGCATATTATTTTCCGCATCAACCACTGGCTTTAACTCACCTTTACCTTGATTGATGCTCATCAAGTAAAGTAAATAGAGATCATGATTACCCAATACAGAGGTAATATTTTTATCTGCCATGCAGTAATTTAAAACCGCAAGAGATTCCGGGCCTCTGTTCACTAGATCTCCCGTTAGGATAATTTTGTCCTTTTGGGAGTCGTAATCAATTTTATCTAATAAGTTAATCAACTGATCAAAACAGCCGTGTACATCCCCAATTACATATGTGCTCATCTATATATCTATGGTTTGAAAAACTGAAATAAAATCGTCAATAGATAATTCCTCTGCTCTTGCAAGGGGATTAATCTTCAGCTTTTCAAAATCAATTTCTAATTTTTTAAGATTATTTTTAATTCCTTTTCTTTTATTAGCAAAAGATAGGTCAACTAAATTTGAAAACCCTAAAAATTCATTTAGAGCAATCATTGGATTAGCTCGTGGGATGAGCCTGATAAATGACGATTGAACTTTGGGTCTAATATCAAAGGATTCAGGGGGGACATCAAACAAAATAGCTGTTTCAAACAATGCAGCAATTTTTACCCCAAGCCTGCCCCAATCCCCATAATGATTTGAAGCACAGATCCTTTGCGCCACTTCCTTTTGGACTAAAAAATGCATATCTTCAATTCCATTCAAGTAATTGATTAACTTAAGAATTATTTGTGTAGAAATATTGTATGGAAGATTCCCAACGACTCTATGCTTGGTTTTGTGTAAAAATTCTAGAGGCTCTTTTAGCACGTCACCGTGAATAAATTCATGCTCAGTTTTTGTGAATCTTTCTGAGAGGGCGATGATATTTTTTTGATCAAGATCCATAGCTATTATTTTTCTATTGTGACCCATCAAGTGATCGGTTAGGGCTCCTGTTCCAGGGCCAATCTCGAAAAAAATATTATTTTTTTGAGGGCTGATTGCTCTTTCTATTTCAAATAAAATAACTGGATCAATCAAATAGTTTTGACCCAACCTTCGTCTATGTGCTCTATCATTCATCAAAGCTGAATTTCTGCTGATTTAATTGCCTCTTTGATTGATCCAAGATTTGGCTTCATTTTTCCAGCAATATCTAATGCTGTTCCGTGATCTACAGATGTTCTTACAATTGATGTTCCTAGTGTGATATTTACCGCTTCGCCAAAACTTAAGGCTTTTAAAACTGGTAGGGCTTGATCATGATACATTGCAAGGTATGCATCAGTTGTATTTAATTTTTTTTTATTAAAGGCTGTATCAGCTGAAATTGCATATGACGCATTTATACCTATATCTCTGCAAATTTGAACTGCTGGATTAATTATTTTGATCTCTTCTGCCCCAATTTTTCCATCCTCACCAGCATGAGGGTTTAATCCAAGTACAGTTATTGCTGGATGCTTAATTTTAAATTTTGTTTTTAAGCCCAAATGCAAGATTTTGATTATCTCAACCAATTTTGATTTCTTAATATTTTTTGGAACTTCTGTTAATGGAATATGAGTGGTCGCAAGCGCAACTTTAATTTTTTTTGAAGAGAGAAGCATGACCACATGATTGGACCGTGTTTTCTTTTTAATCCACTCGGTATGACCTTGGAAACTTTTAAATCCTCCATCAATAATATTGCTTTTTTGGATTGGCCCTGTGACCAAGCCAACTTTTTTATTTTTTAGGCTCTGCGCAATTCCAAAATTGAGATTATCTAAAATATATTTTGAATTTTTTGGGTTTAGAGTGCCAGGTGATAAATCTTTGCATTTTCCAGCTTGAATGAATTGCACTGTACCTAGTCTATTTGCCTTTGCTGCTTTCAAGCTTTGAATTTCAGTAAAATTGATATTTAGGTTTAGAATCTTAGACCTTGATTCTAATAAATCTATATCAACAATACAGACTAGAGGGGACTCCATGCCTTGCCAGAATTTTGATTTTGATAGGTAAAGAATTAAATCAATACCTATTCCTGCTGGCTCACCATGAGAGTAGAGGAGTCGCTTCAATCTAGCTCTTTAAATTCTATAAATGCTTCAGCTCTTGTAGTACGAAGAGAATTTTCTAGTTCTTCATCAAATTTTCTTGCAAACAAAATACCATAGGCTCTGTCTTTAATAACTTCTTCAGTTAAGTCTTCCGTTCTAGTCTCGAGTACCTGAAGAAAATGAAAGCCAAATTCGGATTCAAAAACAGGGGAGATTTCATTGACTGGAGATTCAATCATCATTTTTTCAAAAGCTGGAGCAGTTTTACCTAGGCTAAGCCAATCCAAATCACCACCTCGGCTAGCTGAACCTGGATCTTCAGAATATTCTTTAGCTAACAAACTAAAATCCTCTCCACTTACAACCCTTGCTCTCACTTCTTCTAGTTCTTTTTTTGTAAAAGTTTCGTCTCTTAGTTTTGTTGTCATCATTAATATATGGCGGACATTCCATTGATCTTCAAAACGGACAAGATCTCCTCGTTTATCTTCAAGTTTTAGTATGAAGTAACCTGAGCCACCCTTTAATGGAGGAGAGATGTATCCTTTTTTCTTATTTTTAAGAGCATCTGCAAATAGACTTGGCAGATCAGCAAGATTTCTCCAACCCATTTCACCGCCAGATGAGGCATTGCTGCTTGTCGAATTTTCTTTCGCTAGATTTGCAAAATCAGCACCATTCTCTATGTCCATTAGTAATGAGTTAGCTTTGTTTTGATCTGAAACAAGAATTTGACGCACAAATAATTCAGGAGATAGCTCTTTAACAGCCCCTTCAGTAGCTAAGAAGCCATCTAATTCTTGTTCAGTAATATCCACCTCTCTTCCCACTTTACCTCTTTGAACTCTCTGAATAATCATCTCTTTTCTGACTTGTGATCTTAGTTCCTCATAAGATTCACCCTCTGCTTCAAGCGTTTCAATAAATCTTTCAAGAGACAATCCATTACTTTGCGCAATATTTTCAAATGCTTGATTTAATTCTCCATCACCAACTCTAATTCCAGCCTGTCTTCCCATTTGTAATTGCAGTTCTTCAATAATTAGTCGCTCTTGCACTTGTTCTAACATCACCTCTTGAGGTGGCATTGGAGCACCTTGCTCTTGATATCTTGTTTTAATATTTTCAAGCATGTTATTAACTTGTGATTCGAGGACAACTCCTTCCCCTACAATAATTGCAACCCTATCCAAAACTTCAATTTTGGCGCTCACTGGAAGAGTCAGCAGGATCGTCAGGGCTATGTATATATTTTTTTTCATAATCATTATTGTACTTAATTAAATGTTTGCACAGGTATTGAACAAAAAGAATATTTTCTACTAGCTAAGACACTTTATTTCATCAAAGGTTCGAAAAAGCATTAGAGAAAAACTGATTAATCCTTTTGTTTCCTCCCGTCAGTCCCTTGAGCTCAAACTCAAAATTTATTCTACTTTTGTTTTCGATAGAAATCATTTTATCCCAACTTGCATCATCAAATTGCATAGACTTAAAATTAAGAAGATTATATTTAGACAATCTTTTATCTGATGCATAAATTTTAAAGGCTATACAGCAGTTCTCATATCCAAAACCAAAATAACTCTCTAAATTTTTCTTTGAATCTAAATCCTTGCTTATTCCACCAATGAATTTATAGCCTCCAT
>Ga0315330_10003926_pt1 | contig 10195 bp, 8 predicted proteins | sample M140m34915metaG_FD_203453 | JGI IMG/M metagenome (GOLD analysis project Ga0315330, IMG submission 203453) | Ammonia-oxidizing marine archaeal communities from Monterey Bay, California, United States - M1 40m 34915 | ecosystem: Environmental > Aquatic > Marine > Intertidal zone | place: USA... | reverse complement strand
TCAAAGATCTCTTCTTGATCCTTTTGGTACCAGATAAAGTGGCCGATACCGACGGAAGGGAAGTCTTCACCAGCATTCCAGCTGGTCAGGCAACTGGGCCGAGAGTTGCACTCGTTGCGGAATATCTGCTCGCCCAGCCAAGTATAATGGCTCGGAGAGAGCTCTGCGAACGCCCCGGGGAGGACGGGAAAAAATAAGGAACTGGCTACCATAACCTGCAAAATTCGGTTAAATCTACTTGAATTTAATGGCATTTTTGTCCTGGGTAACGCTTCGGCCAAGTTAATCGAGAAGAGCTAAAATCTGAGCCCCATTTCATCTGACGATCTACACTATTTATAATCGGCTAAGTTTTGAAAAACAACGAATAATTTATGGCAGAGACTGCAATAATAGAGGTAGAAGGCGAGACTCCTCTAGCCCAATGTGAGCAGCAGGCTGAGCAGAAAGACGAATTTGTAACTCAGCTGTCAAAAAAATCTATCAGCGCCTCAATTACAGCAAGAAACTGAAATCCGCGATGAAAGAAGTGGAGCAGGACTTTCTGGACTTGCCTGGCATGCTGGCGCAGCGATTGATGAAAACCCTGTGCCCGAAGCAAGGGGCCCTATAAACCGTATCAGAAAGAGCTGGACCACCTCATCGATACCTATGGCAGGGAAACAATTGAGGATGATATGCCGGATTATGATTTCAACGATATCAAATTAATGGGCGCCAATCCTCAAGGTTGTGACGATTGCGGCGGCATAGACTACAAAGTCCGGATAGGCATCCATGAATTGCTGGTGGGCGCGCCGGCCCTGCAAGGTATGATCTCTGAGTAATCTTAACTACCTCTTGTTAGCTCTGCCTATTCTCGCCCTTCTTACTCCGGGCGGCCTTGCATGTTGCGCTTCATTTCCCAGATTTTCCATTATTGACAATTTATCTCCGCACGATGTCGGGATAACACGTCACTTGAGGGTTCGAATATTTCCTAGCACACAAAATCGAGGTGAACCTGTTCAAAATTCCAAGCGTTGCCGTATTCCAGCCTTGGGCCGTATTCTATAGCGACTTATGTCAAAGTGTAGCTTGGATTTAGCGGGGAGGAATTCTGCGACGCGGAACTTGAACAGTTAAACCCATCGTGCTCGGTGGTCTTGCCTTTGTCACCCTGGTCAAGCTGCTAGTTGCACTGGCTGGAGTTGTGCCGCCCAATTTTGCGAACGTCACGCTACTCAGTCTTGGTCTAGATCGCGATATGCTGTTAGCAGGCGTTTGCGCTATCGTGTTTTCATTGGCGATCTGTGATCTTTTCAGGAACGAGCTACTCGACAAGTCGCTTATCTCAGATGTGGAATAGAGCAAAGATCTGACCGTAGAGCAGTTTGGCGCAGAGAAGCCTGGTTTGAAATAGCGGGGTATGAAGCATCTTTGTGTGAAGCCACCAACGCGAAGCCGCACAGCATGGACGAATCGGGATAGATATTCTGAAATGTTTCAGTCGTTGATTTCCCCGAAATTCTCCCCAGACGAAGTAATCCGGGATTCTCCAAACTCCCTATATATTGGCTGGCGGGTTGTCAGGTGCCGACTGGTATAAATCACCATCGGGTCCGACGCTTCACGCCGCATCTCAGTTATCGCTAGCAGGGAATCCTGTCACGGCTGTTGCGATCTTAAAGCAATCCGCCACTGCAGTGCTAATGCAGCATGTCGATGCCTACCTGGGTGGAGGCTTAACCAAAACTATGGAGTCGTCGAGATAAATTGATCGCGAGTTGCGGCTGGATTTGCCAAGGCGGAATTTTTGCCAGGCGCTGAAGTCGAGTGGAAAAACGGACAGGGAAACTAGAGCCAGAGCAATTGCTAGGGCGAGAGAGCATGATTTTAGCATCAAAAATTGCTTTGTGAACGAACGGTATTGTAGGTGTAAAAACTTCAATAAAAACAGAGACAAAAAGCCGCAGAAAACCGGCATGATGATTTTTCCTCGTGATTTTATGCACAAAAATTTCACCTCAGTCACGAAAGACTAAAAATATGCGGGTTTTATTTTTGTTCGACCCTTCAAAAAAACCTAAGCTATTGTTTTTCATAGAATATATATTTTGGCTAAAATTTAGCCAAAATATGTCAATGGCGCAGAATTTCGAGGCTTGCGGCTCACCATAAAGACTTATACACGGAGTTATCCACAGAATCTGTGGAAAAAATTGTAAAAGGTATCAAGGGCGGATTTTGCTGTCTCCTCAAGGGGTTAGTCCGGGTTATTGAAAACTGCTTTAGCATTACCGGCTAACTAAGCCATTTTCTCATCGTAAATTGAGCAAAAAAAGTTGCTGTGAAGACTAATTTTGTCAATCATTCAGTCGACTCAACTTAAGAAGTAGTAATTTTTTTCATTTCTTGTCGCGGCAGCCAATGTTTGAACTAAGCAGTGAAGTACCGTTTCTATGGCGCCTCAGCGCCGAAAGCAGCGACGGTTATTGTTCAGTATCTATGGTGGTTCCCTGTCCACCAGAAACCCAGGTCCATGACCTCACCATTGAGACCAATGTGCAGAGTCTCTCCTCTGACAGCACGCGCTCAGAAACTGAAGAAACCCTAGAATGGAACCAGGAGGACTTAGAGCTGTTCCTCAAACTGGTGAATCGTCATCAGCTGCGTATCAATCAGCCCTTACCTGAGACTCTGCGGGTAGATCTCACCGACCCGGAGATCATCGATATCATTAACGTGGTAGCCGCCGCTGGATTTGGCGTTGCCTTCGCGTCTTACGGCCTTATAGAGCGGGCAAATGGTTCCTTCCCGGTGCATCATTTTGATGTAGGGTCGCTGGCATCCATCAATACCGTCAGTGGGTTCAAACCCTGCATTGTCGTCGATCTGGAAGATGATGATGTGGTGTGTGTGTTGCTGGAGGATATCGAAGTGCAGTCTGGCCTCGAGCATGACCATCTCTCACGCCATGATCTGCTGCTGGTAAAACGAATAGATATCCTGCACCCCGAATTCGCAGAATGTCATCTCCGTCCTGTGGATCGACAGCTGCACTAGCCACTGCTGTCTGGATGCAAGCAGGCCTTCGATGCGTCTAATTATCAAGCAGTCTTGTTCTGGCTCAGCACCGTCGGATTCGGTAATTACTTTTTCTGCTCTTTCGGTTCACAGCGCGGCAGCATCCAGCATTATTTCAGCTGTGTTGGGTGCTACGCAGGAGCTGTCGGTTTAGGCAAAGTTGCTCAACTCGCCCTCTGGTTAAAACGTCGCCCAACCAGTGCCGAAGTGATGTTTACTTTTTGGATATCAATAGAGCCACCGGCTATGCCCCAGCCCCAGGCATCGCGAAGTTTTTGTTCAATAGGGAATTCTTTCGAGTATCCATATCCGCCCATGATCTGCATGGCTTTGCCCGTGACTTCCCGCACAGTTTCGTTGGCGAAACACTTGGCGATAGAACTCTCGCCAATAGACGGTAAACCGGCCTCCGCGTTGACTACAGCGCGATACAGCAGCAATCTGGCCGCCTCCAGCTTCATCTTCATTTCCGCCAGATGAATCTGCACCGCCTGGAAATCTACCAACGGCTTACCAAACTGTTGGCGTTCCTGGCTGTAGGCAAGCACGAAATCGAATGCCGACTGGGCGACCGCCAGCGACATAGTAGTGTTTCCGCATCGCTCTAGGTCGAAAGCGTCCATTAGTTTGCCGAAGCTCCCTGCCGGGACCAACATGTTCTTGAGCGGTATCTCTACATTATCAAAGTACATATCAGCACTGTAGACGCCGCGAAAGCCCATATGGTGATCCCGTTTGCCAAAACTGAAACCGGGTGAGTCCTTATCGACGATTACCGCACCGATACCCCTAGCGCCTGGTGCTTCGGATAGCCGGCAGTAGACCACATATGCCTCAGAATGACCGGCGCCGGAGCACCAGCGTTTGGTGCCATTGAGGATAATTTTATCGCCGCTAATCTCGCCGCGGGTCGTCAGGTCGGTGAGGGCTGAGCCAGCATTGGGTTCAGACATGGATACGGCGACGATAGTTTCGCCGGAACAGACTTTAGGGAGATAGCGTTGCTGCAAGGCCTCGCTTCCAAAATGGGCTATGGCGAGACTTGGACCAAAGCAGGATTCGAAGATAGGGAAGGCCACCGAGATTGAGATTTTGGCGACTTCCTCCAACACGATGACTGCATCAAGATGGCTCATGCCGCCCCCGCCCATCGCGCTATCGAGATTGACGCCAAGGTAGCCCAGTTCGCCGAATCGCTGCCGTAATGCATGGTCCGCGGGTTCATCGTTGTATTCGATCTGCTGTGCAATCTCAGGCAGCTCCCTTTGCGCAAATTTTCTAACTGCTTGCTGCAAAGACAGCTGCTCAGGGGTTAGGGTGAAGTCCATCATTAATCCTTGTTAAATTTTCTGGTGTCTGTATCCAGCATTTAGTTTTGGCACTTGACCTGGATCGAGTCAAGACTTGTCATGCTCGGCCGCTCAGCAAGATTTTATTCATTGTAGAGCATGAGCAGATTAAGCTATAGGTCTCAATGCGTTGAAGTTTATTGTTCGGGCTCGGCTGTGAGACGGCGGGCCAGCTGTTATAATCCATACTTTTTGCACAAAAAGAACCCGACTCTATGTCTTCAGCACAGCTTCAAGAGGAAATTGAGCGCCGGCGCGTACTGGCGATCATTTCTCACCCCGATGCCGGGAAAACCACCATTACTGAAAAGCTGCTGCTGTTCGGCAACCTGATCCAGGTCGCAGGCACGATTAAGGGCAAGAAGTCTGATCGTCATGCTACCTCTGATTGGATGGCGATGGAGCAACAGCGCGGTATCTCTGTCACATCATCTGTGATGCAGTTTCCCTACCGAGAGCGTGTCGTTAATCTGCTCGACACCCCGGGCCATGAAGATTTCTCTGAGGACACCTATAGAGTTCTCACAGCCGTGGACTCTGCCCTAATGGTAGTCGATGGTGCCAAGGGCGTAGAGGAACGCACTATCAAGCTGATGGACGTGTGTCGCTTGCGTGATACGCCGATTTTTACATTCGTGAATAAACTGGATCGAGATATTCGCGACCCAATTGAAATCCTCGATGAAATTGAGAACGTCCTGAAGATCCAGTGCGCGCCCATTAATTGGCCTCTAGGCATGGGCAAGGAGTTCAAGGGAGTTTACAACCTGCTTTCTGATACCATCACCACTTACCAACAGGGGCAGGGCAGTCAGGTGCCGGAAGATGTTCAGATTAAGAGCCTCGATAGTGATGAGGCCCGGATCTTGCTTGGTGCTTATCTGGATGATTTTCGTGATGAGATAGAATTGGTGCGCGGCGCCAGCCATGGGTTTGATCGGGATGCTTATTTAAAGGGAGACTTGACCCCTGTTTATTTCGGTACGGCGCTGGGTAATTTTGGCGTGCGCGAAATGCTAAATGACTTTGTTGAGTGGGCCCCCAAACCCCAGGACCGTGAGACTGAGTCACGGTTAGTGAAGGCGAATGAAGAGCAGTTTGCGGGTTTTGTATTCAAGATCCAGGCGAATATGGACCCCAAGCATCGTGACCGCATTGCCTTTATGCGTATCTGCTCGGGGGAATACGAGAAGGGCATGAAGATGCGGCACAGCCGAATTGGCAAGGATGTTAAAGTGACCGATGCGGTGACCTTCCTTGCCGGCGACCGTGAACACGCCGAGTCGGCGGTGTCTGGCGATATCATTGGCCTGCACAATCATGGCACTATCCAGATTGGAGATACATTCACAACAGGAGAGGCGCTAAAGTTCCGCGGTATCCCTCACTTTGCACCGGAACTGTTTAGACGCATACGCTTGAAAGACCCGCTCAAACTCAAACAACTGCAGAAGGGATTAGCACAGCTATCAGAGGAAGGCTCGACCCAAGTGTTCATGCCGCTGCGCAATAACGACTTGATCGTCGGTGCAGTTGGAGTACTGCAGTTTGAGGTGGTGGCATTTCGTCTCAAGGATGAATACAAGGTGGACTGTGCCTATGAGCCGGTCACTGTCTATGCGGCACGCTGGGTTGATTCTGACGATCAGGGCAAGCTTGATGAGTTTCGGCGTAAGGCCCATGAAAACCTTGCCATTGATGGTGGGGGCTATCTCACCTACCTGGCGCCCACCCGGGTCAACCTTAATCTCATGGAAGAGCGCTGGCCGGATATAGTATTTCGGTCCACGCGCGAACACTAGCAATTGGGATTAATGGCATGACGGAATTAATGTTATGAACAGTTGCGCCATGCGCTTTGAAATTACAGCAGAAGATGGTGCTGCTCGCACGGGCAAGATGACATTCCCCCGGGGAGAGGTGCGCACACCCGCGTTTATGCCAGTAGGAACCTACGGCACGGTCAAAGGGCTCAATCCACAGGAGATCGATGCCGTCGACGCCGATATTATCCTTGGAAATACCTTTCATCTCATGTTGCGTCCTGGTTCGGTTATCATTCAAAAGCATGGTGATCTGCATGATTTTATTGGCTGGTCCAAACCCATTCTTACGGACTCCGGTGGATTTCAGGTTTTTAGCCTGGGGGCCATGCGAAAGATTTCGGAAGAGGGGGTCAAATTTCGATCGCCAGTAGATGGTGCCGAGGTTTTTCTGGGGCCTGAATCCGCTATTGCAGTGCAGCAAAAACTGGGCGCAGATATCATCATGGTGTTCGACGAATGCACTCCTTACCCGGCTACGGAAATCGAGGCGCGGAAATCCATGGAGCTCTCGCTGCGTTGGGCTAAGCGCTGTCATGAGGCCCATGCTGACCACCGGGCAGCACTGTTTGGCATTATTCAGGGCGGTATGCACAAGAACCTGCGCGAGGCGTCGCTGGCAGGACTGATTGAACAGGGTTATCCAGGCTACGCCATTGGTGGTCTCTCGGTAGGAGAGCCTAAGGAAGAGATGACCCGGGTGATAGAAGAAGTGACGCCACAAATGCCAAAGTTGAGCCCGCGCTACTTGATGGGGGTAGGTACGCCCACGGATATCATCAGAGCTGTCGTGCAGGGCATTGACATGTTCGACTGTGTAATGCCGACTCGCAATGCCCGGAATGCCCATTTATTCACTTCAACCGGGCTGCTGCGTTTGCGTAATGCCAGGTACCGTGATGACACGCGTCCCCTTGATGAAAGCTGTGACTGCTACACTTGCCAGAATTTTTCGCGTGCCTACCTGCATCATCTGGATAAATGTAAGGAAATCCTCGGCTCAAGCCTAAATACCATCCATAACTTGCGCCACTATCAGCGCCTGATGGCCGGTTTGCGCACCGCGATAGAACAAGGTAGATTGAGCGCCTTCGTTAACCAGTATCTGTCTGATCAGGGCCAAAATGAAGCTGGCTGACACTGAAAGTAAAAATGCTGTTCCAGTAAATCCGACAGCCTGTGCGCAAGCCTAAGGATCATGAGTGCGTTCCCATAAGTGAAGCAAGAGTATGGCGGAGTTAGAGAACAGAAAAGAAGATTGCTGCCGGATCTAAAATATAGATTGGCATGCAGAGAAAATTATAGACGTCTCTTGAAACCGAGAGATTTATCCCAACCTCCTGTGCAGCGAAGCTACAGGTCTAATATTGTCAAAGTCGAGTCAATGAAGCCATGAATCTATTGTTTCCCACCGCTCATGCACAGGAGGCGGCGTCGGCCCAGCCATCGCTTACTTACAACCTATTTCTGTTTGGCGGCATGATTGTGCTGTTCTACTTCATCCTCTGGCGTCCGCAGTCGAATCGAGCCAAAGAGCATAAAGCGCTGACAGAGAGCATAAGCAAGGGCGACGAGGTAATGACATCTGGTGGATTGCTGGGAAAAATCACCAAGGCAGATGATGACTATGTCGTGATGGAGGTGAGCAAAGGTGTTGAACTTAAAATGCAAAAGTCTGCCATTGCCGCAGCACTTCCAAAAGGCACTATCAGCAAGATTTAGTGACAAATGTCAGAAATGAATCACTATTGAATTCACAGAAGCTGGCATGTCGCTAAAAGGCTGATAATTAGACTAGTCAATCTGATTTAATTAAAAACGCGGAGTTGGCTCTAGGGCGACTCCGCATTGGGACTGCCCATGTTAAACCGTTACCCACTCTGGAAAAACCTTCTGATTCTCTTCGTCGTGGTATTAGGACTGCTTTACTCGGCGCCCAATCTTTATCCAGATGATGAAGCAATTCTCATTAACAATGAGAATCTTGAAATGAGCGAGGCAGATGTCGCGCAAGTGGAAACGGCGCTGGAAGCAGCCCAAATTGATTTTTTTGGTGTCGAGATTGATGCCAACAGCATGCAGATTCGTTTAAATGGTGTCGAGGACCAGTTTCGCGCCAAGACGACTATAGAAGAATCGCTTACGGATGATTATATCGTAGCCCTCAATCTGGCACCCACAACGCCTGGCTGGATGCAGGCAATCGGTGCTGGAAAGATGAACCTGGGGCTTGATTTGCAGGGAGGCGTTCATTTCCTGATGGAAGTGGATATGGATGCTGCCATCGAGCGCCGAATGGCAGACAACCTAAGCAATGTGCGCTCCATTTTGCGCGAACAGCGAATCCGCACTCGTGGCATTAATCTGGTGGACAATACGCATCTAGAGCTCCGCTTCGCCAATGCCCAGGATCGTTCTTCGGCGCGATCTGAACTGTTGGATAATTTTCCTGACCTGCAGTTTCAAAACCGCGAAGCGAATGATCTGTATACTCTGGATATGCGCTTGACCCAGGATATCGTACTGCAAATTCAGCGCGATACCTTGCAGGCAAATCGCACCACGCTCCTAAATCGCGTCGATGCGCTAGGCGTGGCGGAGCCGACAGTGCAGCAGCAGGGCTCCGACCGGATCGTAGTGGAATTGCCCGGTGTGCAGGATCCAGCGCAGGCCATCAGGATTCTGCAGCGTATCGCCACTTTGGAATTCCATCTCGAAGCCGAATTAGGTGCGCCGCGTTCCTCTTATGAAAACTATCAGACGCCGGATGGATTGCTGGTCGATGTGGACAATGATGTGATCCTGCAGGGTGATCGTATCTCCTCAGTGCGTTCTACCCTGGACCAGAATGGTATGCCCCAGGTGCAGATTAACCTGGATGCCCAGGGTGGCAATCAGATCAATCGGGTAACCCGTGAAAACGTAGGTCGCAATATGGACATCCTGCTGATTGAAACCAAGTCGCGTACCATTAACTCACTGGATGAGGGCGGCAATGAAGTTGAAGAGATCGAGTTCTACGAAGAGAAACGTCTCATTAGCCATGCCACTATTCGAACCGCACTACCCCGAACTTTTGTCATCACCGGTCTGACAGCAAGGGAAGCGAATGATCTGTCTCTGCTAATCTCTTCCGGTTCCCTCGCGGCACCGATGACTATCGTTGAGCAATCAGTGATTGGTCCATCTATGGGTCGTGAAAACCTTGAGGCTGGGTTTCGTGGTGTGCAGATCGCCTCGGCCCTGGTGGTGTTATTTATGTTCGCCTATTACCGCCTGTTTGGGCTTGCCGCCAATGCTGCTCTGATCATGAACATCCTGTTGATTTTTTCCGTGATGTCACTGATCGGTGCCACGCTCACTCTGCCGGGAATCGTGGGTATCGTCTTGACCGTGGGCATGGCAGTAGATGCCAATGTCCTTATCTTTACCCGAATCAGAGAGGAGTTAGGCAACGGTATTTCGCCGCAGCAAGCAATTGACGCAGGCTATAACCGCGCCTTCACAACAATTCTCGATGCCAACTTGACGACATTCCTGGTGGCAGTGGTGCTCTTTACGATTGGTACCGGTCCGGTGAAGGGCTTTGCGGTGACCCTGATGATTGGCATCGCAACCTCCATGTTTACCGCTATTGTAGGCACGCGCGCCATCGTCAACTTGATTTATGGAGGTCGCACGGTGCAGGCGCTCTCCATCGGCAAATATACCAAAGCAGCACCGGCCAGCAGCTAAACAGGAATTCTGATGCTCCCTAGGACTGAAATCGATTTCATGGGCGTGCGTAAGATTGCGGCGTCTACTTCCATTCTTCTCGTCGTTGTGTCGGTCATTTCTCTATTGGCGAATTCGCTGAATTTCGGCCTTGATTTCACCAGTGGTACATCGGTACGAATCAATTATTCGGAATCCGTGGACCTGGATCAGGTCAATCAAGTGCTGCAGGATGCCGGTTAC
>Ga0315330_10003924_pt1 | contig 10196 bp, 8 predicted proteins | sample M140m34915metaG_FD_203453 | JGI IMG/M metagenome (GOLD analysis project Ga0315330, IMG submission 203453) | Ammonia-oxidizing marine archaeal communities from Monterey Bay, California, United States - M1 40m 34915 | ecosystem: Environmental > Aquatic > Marine > Intertidal zone | place: USA... | reverse complement strand
TCAAAGGCCGAAAACCGAACCAGCAACCATGGGAGCACCGCCACGGTTCCAACTTTGTTTGGTTGGCGGCACGTTTGATCGCCTGCATGCTGGGCACCGCCTGTTGCTTGATGCAGCCTGCAAGGCAGCCCAGCGGGTTGAAATTCACGTCACCAACGACGTCATGGCGGACCAAAAATCGGTGAACATGCAATCCTTTGAAACACGCCGTGATGAGTTGCTGAATTGGGTGGAGGCCAACGCCCCAACTCGAGTTTCCATCCACGAATTGAACGATTCTCACGGTCCAGCACCCACCCATGCGACCGCTGATGCCATCGTCGCCACCCCTGAAACCAAGACCGAATGTGAACGTATCAACGACCGGCGAGTCGAAAACGGACTGCCTTCGCTGCACATCATTGAAGTCGCACATCTCACCGATGTCAACGGGGGAATCATCAGTTCGTCGCGTATACGCAACGGTTTGGTGGACATGGACGGGCATCCTTGGTTCTCGGCCGAATGGGAAGGGCGGGTGTTGCGCATGCACCCGCGAGCCGAACCTGAACTGAAATCCCCTATGGGGGCGCTGTATCGTGGTCCAGAATCGACCCCGGAGGTGGCCATGCTGGCGGCTCTCGAAGACATCGATACCTCACAAACCATTCTCATTGCGGTGGGGGACGTGACGGTGTCTACGCTCCTTGCGCTCGACATCGTTCCTGACATGGGTTTCATCGACGGTCAAACCAAACGTACGGCGCTCGCCAAGGAGGAACAGGTGGACCTCTCGCCGTTCACACATCTCTTGCGTGCTTCCAATCCAGCAGGTGAATTGACGCCTGAACTCAAAGACGCCGTGGCCCAGGCAGCACATCTCGAAGAACCCGTGGTGGTGGTGGTTGAGGGTGAAGAAGACCTTGCGCCCTTGTACATCCACCTTCACGTTCCGTTACACGCTGTTGTTCTCTACGGTCAACCGGGCGTTGGAGTTGTTGCTCAATCGAGTGGTCTTGAAACCAAGGCCCGCTGTCGCCGCCTTCTGGAATTGTTTGAGGTGGTTTGAGTGGAGGGGCCAATGGTCTCTGTTTCGGTTTGTGTGCGAAACGGCGTTCAATGGATTGAGGGATGTTTAGATGCCCTTCTCAACCAAACCTACCATCATGTTGAGATCTTGGTCGTCAACGACGGTTCGGACGATGGCGCCGAAGAAGTCCTTTCTCCCTATCACGACCCTGAAGGAGAACGTGGCTTCCCGTTGACCGTCCACCATCAGCCTCCGCTCGGTTTGTCGGCGGGTCGTCAGTGGGCGGTTGAGCATGCCTCGGGTGAGTGGGTGGCCATCACGGACATCGATGTGCGTCCCGAACAGGATTGGGTGGCCAACATGGTGGCCAACATCCAACCGGTTTCAGAACAGGAACGGGTTGTGGCTGTCACGGGCAGAACCGTGTTTGAACAGGCCAACGATTTGGTGAGTCGCCTTCGTTCGGTTGAAATTGCAGCGAAGTACAGAGCCCGGCCTCGCCGAACCAGCCTTGCCAACGGTCCTTGTTCGATGTTTCATCGCGAGGCGTTGTTGGCCGTCGGTGGATTTGACCCAAGCTGGTACCATGCGGAAGACATGGAAGTCAGTCTTCGTCTCATCGAGGCTGGAGGGACCATCGTTTACGCGAGGGACGCTCTGGTGAAGCACGTGCCAGAAACGGGTGCTGCCCATTTCCTGGCTAAACGGCGGAGAGACGCTCGGGCGCACCTCCGAATTGTTCGACATCATCCAAAACGACGACGACAAGGGCCGGGTTTTGATTTCCTCGGCAGTTCGACCATGGTTCTGTGTCTCTTCCCCATTTGGCTCGGTATCGTGTTCTCCGGCATTCCATTCGCATGGGGTCTGTTGTCGGGAGAACTCTCCATCAACAACAATGCGCTTGACGCATGGGAAGGTCAGGTTCTCCTCGTTTCCGTGATCCTGCTCATCGTTCACGAGGTTTTCTTGTGGCGTGGACGTCTTGGTGTTGTGAACAGGGAAGTCATGCGTACAACATCAAACAGCAAATTCATCGCCATGCTGGGTGTTCGGAGGTTGACTTTCATGTGGAGCCTTGCGCTTTGGCAAGGTTTGTTCCTCGGGTGCGTTGATGCCTTGCTGGGACGCAACGGCCACAAGCGGTAAACGCTCGCTTTCAATCGATTTTGTCATCGCCGGGTGGTGCGCGGCTGGCGTGGTTCAAAGCGAATCCAGCGGCCATGAGGGCGATGGTGACCGAATAGACGCCAACATCGATCCAGCCTTGGTGAGCGATACCGAAGTAGAGGTAGAAAGCGAGGCCGAGCAAAAGGCACCATGCGGCCATCGTGCGTTGACCGCCACCGAGACTCGGGTCGTTGAGTGCCGGCCAGGTATCGTTGATGAGCAACCCTTTGGTCCAGTCAGCCATGTTGTTTCGCTGGTTGATAACACGGGCGCCGAAGGCGATGAGGCCGACACAGCCAGCGATGAAGATGGTGTCTCCAAGTATTTCGAAGTGGAAACCTTCTATGGCAGGTCCGAAGGCTGGGTTGGTGGCTTCAAAGGTCAAGAGGCCTCCCCAAGAAACGTGGTAGTTCTGGGTCGCCATGCTGAACATGTTGAGGCCAGCAAGAACCAATCCCCAGACGCCGAGGAAGACCATAGCTGAGGCATAAGCGGGCACATTGCCGTCCATGGCTTGGCCGTTTTCATCGTCGCTCATGCTCTCGCCGACTGGCGTACTGCATTTAAGCACACCGAACAGAGCGAACTGTCAGGTTTGGGGTTCACTCACAGCGAGGTTTGATGGTGGTAATTGGCATTAAAGACCACATGCATTTCTTCCTCGGCCGTTGACATGATTTTCCTCACGTCGACGTTGGTGGGGATGCAGGAATTGATCTCCTTTGACCGGCCGTAGCGACCTTTGCTGACCGTCCGCGCCGTGACCAACCCAAGCATGTCGAGGTTGGAGATGAGTCCAGAGATTCTTCGTTGCGTCAACGGGTTTTGACGAATGTGTTGGCAAGCCTGCCGGTAGATGTCGTACACCTGTCCGGTTTGGACGTTTCGTAGTCCGTTCTGCTCGTTGAGTAAAATGGAAGCCAAGACCAATTTCTGTTGACTTGGGAGGGTGGCAATGACCGGCGTCATTTGGTCGGATTCGATTTGGCTCTGGGCGATACGAACATGGTTTTGGTTGACGGTATCCTCTCCGGATTGTTCGGCCTTTTCAGCTGAAATCCTGAGCAGGTCAAGAGCGCATCGTGCATCGCCGTGTTCTTGTGCAGCCAAAGCAGCACACAATTCGATAACACCAGGGCCGATGGCTTCCGCATCAAGGCCGTCTTGGGCGCGCTGGCGAAGGATATCTTGGAGTTGTTCGGCGTCGTAAGGACGGAAGAGGACGTCCAACTGTCCCAGTCGAGAGCGGACCCTTGGGTCAAGGAAGTCGGTAAATTTCAGGTCGTTGGAGATGCCAATAACACAGGCTCGAGCGCTCTTGAGGGAGGAATTCATGTTGGTCAGGTTGTAGAGCAAGTCGTCACCGGCCTTTCGGACCAAATGATCAATTTCGTCGAGGACGATGACAAACACCCCACCTCGCCGGTCCATCCGTCGAATGAGTTCGTTGAACACTCGGTCAGTCGGCCATCCTGTGAACGGGATTTCATCTTGCTCAAAATCCTCGAGGAGCGAATTTCCAATATGGCTCAGCACCCTGTATTGGGTGTCAATTTGTCGGCAATTCACCATGATGGACTCGACTTGACGTCCCATGGTTTCACCTTTGGCGCGGAGGTGATGGCAGACGTAATCGGTTACGGCGGTCTTTCCAGCACCTGTGACACCGTAGAGGGTCATGTTGCTTGGAATATGTCCTTTCAGTGCCTCCCAAAGGTTGTAGGAGATTTTCTCAATTTCTTGTTCCCTGTGTGGGAGGCGTTGAGGCCTGAAATTGTGACGAAGGGTTTCTTTGTTTTTGAAGAGGGTTTTTTGGGAAACGAACTTGTCAAAGATATTGGTTTCCACGTAAATTCACCTCCTTATTTATACCAAAGACGAGGGAGTCATTTTCGGACTCAACGCCATGTTGCCACTGAGTCCGAGTCCCCCTTATATGCCTGTCCACGGGAAGAGATGGGAGGGCTGGATTTTGGAAAAAGTGTACGCCTCACTTTCGGATATAAAGATAGGCCAGAAAATGAAAAATGAACATACCCTGAAATGAAAATCCCCCGGATGCCAATCTCAGAAATCCCAAGATTTTCCATTCCATTGGATGAGGTCACCGTCGTGAAGTTGAACCACGTGCGGGGGAAAGGTCGGTTCGGCATCCTCGAGAAGTTTCGGATACGGGCTTTCGTCATCGATGTAGGTGTGCGTGATTCCCAAGGGTGTAGGGCAGCGTTCTGCAAGGGCGGTGATGTCCTTGGGTTTGTGATGGTGCGTTGAGGGCACCCAGTCGGGGAACCCCATCTCCAAGACGGCGAGTTGAGAACGTTCAATCGCTTCGTAAAGCGGTTCGCACGGGCCAGAATCCCCGCTGTGGACAAAGGAGGCCCCGTCATCGTGTTCAAAACGATAGCCGTGAGGCTCCACTGCGTCTTCATGGTGGACTTCGAAGCGTTCCCATCGCCAGCCGTCGTCCAATTGCCCTTGGTCTTCCATTCTCCACGTGATGTGGTCCAGCATGCTGTCCAGTGATCCCGGAAAGGCCAACTGGCACAAATGCGTCAATCGTTCCTTGACAAAGGGTGTTCCAACCACGGTCAGCGGCTGCTGGCTTTCTCGATCTGAGATGTATTTCCGTTCGAGGAGGAGAAAGGGAAATCCGAAAACATGGTCTCCGTGAACATGGGTGATGAACACGGTTTGAACGCTGGACACGTCATGTCCAGCACGACGGAGTCCGGCGAGGGCCGTCGGGGGTGCGTCGATGATGTGGCGGCCATCAAAGAGGGCGAAAGAGTGGTGCCGCCCGTGCGGGAGGAAGGCGTTCCCTGTTCCCAACATTTCGATGCGGTGGGCCATGGTGCTGGGACCGAACGGTGCTTCTTCTTCTCATCGGTTGCTTCGGATGCGGCAGAGGATGTGAAACGATACCAACCATGATATAGCGACCTTGAGTGCGAAAATCATCCCCCGTGGGATGAGGTGAGGAGATGACTGGTTGGTCTGCAAAAAACCCCTACATGACACAAATTACCGAGAACTACATCCTCAACGGCGAGGGCTCCCGTAAAGAGACACGACACATTGTTTTCGCTTTGGGAGATTCCGGCATGGATTACAAAGTCGGCGATGCGCTCGGTGTCCTTGCTGAAAATCCACCCCACATCGTTGAGGAACTTCTTGACGTACAGGGCTGGGACCGTGATGTTACGGTCTCCACGCACAACGGTGAGCGGTCGCTTTACGAAGCCCTGAAGAAGGATTTTGAAGTCCATCTGGCGAACAAAAAATTCGTTCAATCCCTTGCCGAGAAAGTGGTCTCCAGTGGGATGAAAATCTCAATGAGCATCGTTTCTCGAACCCGAAACGAAAGCTCCTGGTCTGCTTCTGATGACGAGCAGGCCCCCCCAACCCTTCGCCCGTCGGCTCCATCCGACGACCCCGCCGCACAGGTTGAAGCCATCACGGCCGACACCAAGGCCATTGAGGATTACCTCTGGACCCGTGATTACGTGGACATCATGCGAGAATTTGAGGTGAAGTACACGCCTGAAGAATTCCTTGAACTGGCCGACCGCCTCAAGCCTCGTCTCTACTCCATCGCGTCGTCTCACGATGCGCACCCCGGCTTCGTGGAATTGACCGTCGGTATCGTTCGCTTCGAATACAACGGACGAGCCCGCGGAGGCTTGTGCACCCAGTTCATGGCCGACGAAATCGACACCTCTGGAGCCCCCATCGGCGTGTTCATGTCGCCAACGAAATCCTTCATTCTCCCTGAAGACAAGGATACGGACATCATCATGGTAGGACCCGGGACCGGTATCGCACCGTTCAGGGCCTTCATGGAACAGCGTGTCCATGACGGTGGCTCGGGCAAGAATTGGTTGTTCTTCGGCGACCAGTCGGCAAAAACAGAGTACTACTACAAGGACGAAATTGAAGGATGGATTGACGAAGGCCACCTTTGGCGCTTCACCACTGCGTGGTCCCGAGACCAAGAAGAGAAAATCTACGTTCAACACCGCCTCAAAGAACACGGCGCAGAGGTGTGGGAATGGTTTGAGCGCGGTGCGTACTTCTACATCTGTGGCGATAAGCAATACATGGCCAAAGACGTGCACCGTGCTTTGATTCAAATCGCCATTGACCACGGTGGCATGTCCGAAGACGACGCCACCCACTTCATTGAGAAGACGATGATGCGTGAGGAAAAGCGCTACCTTCGAGACGTCTACTGATCATTCCATCGGCAGCGGGACGCTCATCACCGGTAGGCCGGCCTCGTTGGCCATCGCTTCCATGCGCTTGGTCCACACCGACTGTGGGCCGGGAAACGCCAACATGTGCGTGGCGTGCTTCATCATCCGTTCGCCCAAATCAGCAACGGCCTCAGAACGCCCCGAATCTTCGGCACTGTTGGGTCGAGGAGCCTCCCAGGCTTCCGTGAACACGGCGACCGGGATGTTCTGGTTGTCAGCCCACCGCTCGGCAAGGTAGTCAACGCCGCTTGCCCCTCCGAGAATGATGACGTCGGGATAGCCGTTGTATTTGCACCACATGTTCATCTCGTCCTCGAAGAAGCTGAAATCATAAAATTTCGAATTCCCACACACGATTAAATTGATGATTTTTCCGTCTTTGTTGAGGTCCTTCCCAGCGAGGGTCTCCAACACTTCGCTCCCAGTTACCGCCGTTCCGCTCATGTGAGTCCATGGGCGTGTCACGGTATCAAGGTTCGCTGAAAAAGTCGGCTAAATTGCCGTTTTCCGGAATAAAAAGACGTCAATATGTCAAAATTCGAAGAGTTCCGCACCTTATTTGGCAGACTTTACACATCTCAACGAAGCAATAAAAATACGGCCGAAACTACCCGAGGTATGGATCAGGCATCGATTGGGTTCAAGGCCCGATTGGTTTCGATGCTCCTCCGTGTTTTGACCTTAGGGTTGATCGCTGTGGCCATCATGATTTCAACCGAGGGTATTTTCATCGTGCTCCTCTTATTTGTGCTCGTTGTACCGTTTGAGAAAATGTTTCCTCGTCATCGAGGCCAAAAGGTGAGGCGCCTTCATTTGGATACTGATGTAGGCTACGCCCTCGCCTCACCGCTGATGGGTCTGCTGACGGGGTTTGTGGCCATCGTCATTGGTCTGCTCAGCCTCGCTTGGATTCCGGGTCTCCTTCTCGCTCCCTACGTCGCCAAAATTCCCGATACCTACCTGCCTGTGGTTGGATTTCTTCTGTTCGATGCGTTGGTGTACTGGACGCACCGCTTCTATCACGAGATACCGGTGTTGTGGAAATTCCATGCTATTCACCATTCAACCGAGCATCTGGATTGGGCCAGTGGGTTTCGAGCACATCCTCTTGATGGGACCATCCTGGCTCCTGCGTTTGTGTTCCTCGTCACTGCAGGTTTTTCCTTCGAACTGACGGGGGCCCTTGCAGCGGCTCAAATCATCTTGGGGTTGTTCCTCCATGCGAATGTGAGGTGGCGTCTCAAGTGGTTGCACCGCCTCATCATCACGCCGGAGTTCCACCATTGGCATCACACCAACGAACGGGATGCGATTTGGACGAATTACTCCACATTCCTTCCCCTGTGGGACCAAATGTTTGGGACCTACTTCATGCCTAAGAACCGGAGGCCGCAGTCCTATGGTGTGAACGAACCTATTCCAGATGGCATTCTTCGTCAGTTACGTCATCCGTTCAAAGGATGGCGAAACCCGTTGTGGTACGTGCTTCATCCATTGCAGTCCATCAAGAGGTCGTTGAGGTTCACGAGGGGCATTCTCCGTTCGATGAGGAAGTCCATGTTTCGGCGCAGAGGGACGAAACCGTGGGATGTCTATCCTCCGGAAGACGCCGCCTCTACGCAGTGATGTCCAGCACGAAGCAGGGTGGACCATCGAGTAAACTTCTCGCTATCGGACCGCTTTCCTCATAGATTGACTCGGCTGACACAGGTCCATGGGCTTCAAGCGCGTCCTGATTGCCAACCGTGGCGAAATCGCTCTCCGTATCCTGCGAACCCTTCGTGATATGGGCATTGAGGCAGCGATCATCCACGGCCGAGAGGACCGACTTTCTTTGCCGGTCCAGATGGCTGACATCGCCTATCCAAACTACCGTGCCAATCCATTGGACTCCTATTTGGACATCGAAGCAGTGGTACAAGCGGCCAAAGAACTCGAGTGCGATGCCGTTCACCCTGGCTACGGGTTTTTGGCGGAGAACGCTGCTTTTGTGGCTCGGCTCGAGGAAGAGGGCATCACGTTCATTGGGCCTGCCTCCGGCGTAATCACCTTGCTCGGCGACAAAATTGAGGCGAGAGCGGCGATGGAGGCTGCTGGTCTTCCAACAGCCAAAGGCTCGTCAGAGCCCATCGCTAGCGCCGATGTAGCCAGTGCGCTCGCCGATGACATCGGCTACCCTGTTATCATCAAAGCCGCCGCAGGCGGTGGCGGCATCGGCATGCAGATCGTGCAAAAAGCCGATGAATTCGAGAGCGCCCTCAAGTTGTGCCAATCCCGCGCAAAGTCAGCGTTTGGCGACGAACGCGTTTTTGTTGAAAAGTACATTCAGGGTGCTCAACACGTGGAATTCCAAGTCTTGGCCGACGGAAAGAACGCCATTCACTTTGGTGAGCGTTTTTGTTCGATTCAACGCCGGCACCAGAAACTGGTCGAAGAAGGACCTTGGCTGACCGATGAAAAACGGGCCGAAATTGGAGCCCTCGTGTGCCAAGGTGCTGAATCGGTCGGCTACAAAGGACTGGCTACCTTTGAATTCCTTCGAGACGCCAACGGCGATTTCTACTTCCTCGAAGTGAACCCTCGTGTTCAGGTGGAACACACCGTTACCGAGCTCATCACCGGTCACAACCTCGTCGAGCTCGGCATTCGAGTTGCTCAAGGCGAAGCCCTTCCGCTCAAGCAAGAGGACATCACGTGGCGTGGGCACTCCATCCAATGCCGTTTGAACGCCGAAGACCCCCGTGAATTCGTTCCAAGTCCGGGGCGTTTGTGGGAATGCCATTTCCCGAGCGGCTTTGGCATTCGCTGCGATACTCACGCCCATCCAGGCTACGAGATGCCGGGCTGTTTTGACTCGTTGCTGGCAAAACTCTTGGTCTGGGGCCGAGACCGTGAAGACGCCATTCGCCGGATGAAGACGGCGCTCGACGAGACGATGATCACGGGTGTAGAACACTTGATTCCGCTTCATCGCCGCATCATGGACGAAGAAGACTTCAACAGCGGCGACATCACCATTCAGTACATCGACATGCACCAAGAATTGCTTGGTTGAGGAGTGAGAGGAATGAGCGTACTCATCGTCGGCAGCATCGCCTATGACTCGGTGGCCTCCCCCGCAGGCTCAGTGGAACGAGCCCTTGGTGGCTCGGCCACGTACGGAGGGTTGTCATGCCGCTTTTTGCAACGTCACCTGACCGGCCATGAAACAGGACTTGTTGGTGTGGTTGGCGAAGATTTTGCGGTGGAAGACCGTCAAATTTTGGTCGAGGCGGGTCTTGACCTTGGTGGCCTGGAAACGTCGGAAGGTGAGACCTTTCGGTGGGAAGGCGCCTACCACGGGTCCATGGCCGAGGCCGAAACAAAAGCGACGTACTTGAACGTCTTTGAGCACTTTCAGCCGGTTGTACCGGCTGATTGGAATCAACCCAACGTGGTGTTTTGCGCAAACCTCCATCCTGGTCTCCAACACAGCGTCCTTGAACAGACCAATGCGGGACGGTTAACCATGCTCGATTCGATGAACCTTTGGATCACCATTGCCAAACCGGCGCTCTTAGAGGTCATGCAAGCCGTTGACCTGATCATCATCAACGATGGAGAAGCTCGCATGCTTTCCGATGACGAGAACCTTGTACGCGCCATGCACACCCTGGCAAAGGAAACGAACACGACCACCCTCATCGTGAAACGAGGTGAACACGGCGTGCTGGCTCTCCACGAGGGGGCGCTTCTTGCGCTTCCCGCTGTGCCCACGGCAGATG
>Ga0315330_10003910_pt1 | contig 10212 bp, 6 predicted proteins | sample M140m34915metaG_FD_203453 | JGI IMG/M metagenome (GOLD analysis project Ga0315330, IMG submission 203453) | Ammonia-oxidizing marine archaeal communities from Monterey Bay, California, United States - M1 40m 34915 | ecosystem: Environmental > Aquatic > Marine > Intertidal zone | place: USA... | reverse complement strand
GAACTATTGGTTTTCTGTGATTATGCAGCAGTATCCAAAATTAGTAAAAATCTGAAAATGGAGTTAAAAGGTCAACACCATTTGGTGGTAAATGTTTCCGATGCAAGAGCCTTATTTGAAGTTTCTGGTTCTGCTGTTCGCGAAATTGTGGCAAAACTTGCACCCGTTAATATTAAGGCGCTAGAGATTGGAGAAATTCGGCGAACTCGATTTTCTCAAATAGCTGCTGCTTTTTGGCTAACGTCAGAGGAAAATTTAAGTATAATTTGTTTTAGTTCCGTGGCTGACTATATGTTCAATTTGTTAAAAACTTCGTCTGCACAAAATTCTGAAGTGGGTAGTTTTTAAAAAATTCTTATTTAGTAGATTAGTAATATTTCTTTTCCTCTTGAAACTATCTTGATCGAGAGTATTTCTACTTGACGTGTGAATGAATCAAACGCATCTAAAGACATATTTTTATAAAGAGGACACAGTAACATGGCTTTTGAACTTCCAGACCTTCCCTATTCCCACGATGCATTAGCGGACTTGGGCATGTCCAAAGAAACACTCGAATATCACCACGATCTACATCATAAGGCCTATGTAGATAATGGAAATAAATTGATTTCCGGCACAGACTGGGACGGAAAGTCTATGGAAGAAATTATAACTGGAACATACGATTCAAGCTCTGTTGCTCAAAACGGGATATTTAATAATATTTCACAATTATGGAACCATAATCAATTTTGGGAAATGATGGGGCCATCTGGTCGTGAGATGCCTTCCGAGTTAGAAAATGCTATTTCTGATAGCTTTGGTTCCGTAGATAAATTTAAATCAGATTTTTCAGCTGCAGGCGCTGGACAGTTTGGTGCTGGGTGGTGTTGGCTTGTTAAAGACTCTGACGGCTCTTTAAAAGTGACTAAAACTGAAAATGGCGTGAACCCACTTTGTTTTGGTCAAACGGCTCTTTTGGGTTGTGATGTTTGGGAGCATTCTTACTATATTGATTTCAGGAATAAACGCCCAGCTTATCTCACAAATTTTTTAGATAATTTGGTTAATTGGGATAATGTAGCTTCCAGACTTTAGTATATTTTGTTTAAAGGTCTGCGTCGTTCTGCGCCGCAGACCTTTGGCTAAATTGAATTAAACACTCAATTGCCTCTTCCGCAGTGTCAACTATCGTGAATAACCCCTTTATTGCACTGTCCGCAAAACCTGATGATATGGTATGATCTATCAATTCAATAAGAGGATCCCAATAAGTTTCGACATTTATAAGTACTATCGGTTTTTTATGGACGTCCAATTGGGCCCAAGTTAATACCTCAAAAAATTCATCTAGGGATCCAGGACCGCCTGGCAACAAAACAATTGCATCAGAATTTGTAAACATAAGTTTTTTTCGGTCATGCATATTTTCTGTTATAATGTAGTTATCTAAGTCCGTTTTGCCGACCTCCCGCTTTACAAGATGATCGGGTATAACGCCAAAGGTTGTTGATTTTCCCTGCTGGGTCGCATTGGCTACTGAGCCCATCATACCTGTGTTGCCCGCACCGTAAACTAAACGCCACTTATTCTTTGCTATTAAGGTTCCAAAAATTTCCGCTTGGATCATATATTCTGGGTTGTTACCGGACCTTGAACCGCAAAAGACGCAAATAGAGAAATTTTCCATAAGTAAGCCTTTAAATCTGTTTAGATGCTTTGACCTTGCTACCTCAACTTGTTAGAGTCATACAACAGGCAAATTGCTTATCGCTTATTGGGGGCATCAAATGGCGGCGATACCTTACCTATGGTACTGGATAGTTGGAGGTTGCGTGGCAGCGTTAATTGCAACTGTTACGATATTTTCTGTTGATACATCGATTGGTAAAAATATTTCTGAAATAGTTAACGCTCAGGTTACTTCCAAAGACACAAAAGACCCAAGTGAAAGTGATAAAGAAGAAAAAGAAATCGTTGAAAATAACGCGGGCAGTTCTGATAAAGTTGACATCAAAGATGAAGATGAACAAAAAAATATAAATGACGATGTTGCCGAAACAAAGTCTGCTACTATTCCTCCTAAACTCGAAACAGTTAGAATTGATGATGAGGGCACAGCACTCGTAGCAGGAACTGCCCATCCAGGCTCTATCCTGGAAATATTAGTTGATGCTAAAGTAGTCGAGAGTATCAAGGTGGGTGCAGACGGAAATTTTGCGTTTCTATTCGATTTAGAGCTTAAGAGTGTACCCCAAGTAATATCTGTTAAGTCTATTTACGGCGACACTCAATTATTGGCAGACGAAACAATGATTGTGGCCCCGAAGAAGATAGAAATGGTAAATGTTGCGCCAGAAAACAAAGAAAAAGAACAGCAGACCACTGGTTCAATAAATTCGGGTGATGAGAGTGGTGATTATCAAAATGCAGACAAAGAAATAGATGAAGAAAGCTTAACCAAGGATTTGAAAGTTGAAAGTGCTTCAACAAAAGAAATTGAAGACCCAGGATCGGATGAAAAAGCTTCGAGAACTATAATCACTTTAAGTGAAACGTCTATTCAACCCCCCCAATTAGCTCAACCAACGGAAGAAAAAATAGAAAAAGAGGTTCAGAAAGTTTTAACAGCTGAGCCCTCCGTATCTGAGATTAATTCTAGCGGTGAGCAGCCTACGGTTTTGTTGGCTGATAAAGAAGGCATCAAGGTGGCCCAAAGTAGTTCAGGGCCAACAGTAATGACGGATGTTCTTTTTGATACAATAAATTATTCTAAGGATGGAAGCGTTGCTGTTACTGGCCGTGGAAGCCCTGACTCGATAGTACGTTTTTATTTGGATAATTCCCCAGTTGCTTCCACTTCAGTTGATCAAACAGGTTATTGGAGTGCTGATCTGTCAGATGTTGAAGCTGGAGTCTACACGCTCCGATTAGATCAGTTAGATCAGTCGGGTAAAGTTTCCAGTCGAATTGAAAGTCCTTTTAAACGAGAGAACAGAACCGTTTTGGCAGATCAATTGAAAGATATGGCTTCGCCAGCAAGGATTAACGTTATAACAGTACAACCAGGTAATACGCTGTGGGCCATTTCGCGAGAACGATATGGAAGAGGCATTTTGTACGTTCAGGTTTTTGATGCAAATAAAGACAAAATTCGCAATCCAGATCTAATCTACCCAGGTCAGATTTTTGATTTACCTGACGATATTAAGGTAAAATAAAAATTAGACATATTGTTATATATTTTAAGTTGTCCATCCTAAATGGAAAATAATGCAGAAATTGCAGAGGCTGAGCGTAAGTCGGCACTAAGGACAACTTTGCGGGTCGTGCCTTACTTGTGGCCTAAAGATCGTTTTGATTTCCGTGTTAGGGTTATATTGGCGTTAGTCCTTTTAGTACTGGCCAAAATAGTAATAAATTTTGCGCCATTTTTATACCGGGATGCTGTAAATGCACTGACGGAAACTGGAAACTCTCCATTTTTGCTAGGAGCTGTAGGTATGACGGTCGCCTACGGTGGCTCGAGGATCTTATCACGAGGTTTTGAACAGCTCAGAGATGTAGTTTTTGCCGTTGTTGCCCAACGCGCATTTCGAAACTTAGCTTTAGAAACATTTCAGCATATACATAAGCTTTCTCTAAGATATCATATTTCGCGAAAAACTGGAGCTTTAAGTCGCGTAATAGAGCGAGGAGTAAAAGGTTTAGAGTTTTTATTGCGGTTTCTATTGTTTTCGGTTGGGCCGTTAGTTTTGGAACTCCTTATAATTGCTGGTATTATGCTTTTTTGGTTCGACTATTTATATCTTGCTGTGATCGTTGTTATGATCGCGGCATATGTTTGGTTTACGTTCAAAGTTACTGAATGGCGCGTTAAAATTCGAAAATTTATGAACGATCAAGATACTGACGCCAATCAAAAAGCTATAGATAGTCTGCTTAATTATGAAACTGTCAAATATTTCAGCGCTGAGGAACGAGAAGCTAATCGCTACGATGGGGCTATAAAGCAATATGAGAAAGCTGCATTAACAACAGCGTATTCGCTTGCATTCTTAAATTTTGGCCAATCTCTAATTATTACAGCAGGATTAATTATTGTGATGGTTATGGCGGCTTTAGGTGTTCAAAGTGGACATTTGACCGTTGGTGATTTTGTTATGGTTAATGCTTACATGATTCAAATTACTATGCCTTTAAACTTTTTGGGTACAGTCTACAGAGAAATTCGGCAAGGCTTAGTGGATATGAGCGAAATGTTCAATTTGTTAGAACAGCCAGCAGAAATTTTAGATAGTGAAAATGCTACTGAATTAAAGATAGCAGGTGGTCATATTTCACTTGAAAACATAACTTTTGGGTATGATGTGGCAAGGCCAATTTTACAGAATGTTTCACTCGAAATCCGTCCAAAAGAGACTATTGCAATTGTTGGACCTTCTGGTTCAGGTAAATCAACAATTGGACGACTGTTATTCCGGTTTTATGATGCTCAGAAGGGCACAATAAAAATAGATGGACAGGATATTAGAGACATTACACAGAAAAGCCTACACAGCTGTATTGGTGTTGTTCCGCAAGATACAGTTCTTTTTAATGATACGATTTACTACAATATAGCATATGGGCTTGATAGTGCACCTCGAGAAGCAGTTGAAAAAGCAGCAAAAGATGCGCAAATCCACGATTTTATTTCGTCCCTTCCGGAAGGTTATGAAACAACTGTCGGTGAGAGAGGGTTAAAACTTTCTGGTGGTGAAAAACAGCGTGTAGGAATTGCTAGAACTCTTCTGAAAAATCCACCTATTTTACTTTTAGACGAAGCGACATCGGCGTTAGATACTGAAACAGAACATGAAATTCGGGAAGCTCTTCATAATGCTTCTGAAGGACGAAGTGTTCTTACAATTGCGCACCGTCTTTCAACTATTGCAGATGCGGATAGAATATTAGTTTTGGAAAGTGGAAGTATTGTCGAAATGGGTACTCATGAATCTCTTCTACTTAAAAAAGGACGCTATTATTCATTGTGGACCAAGCAATTATCAGAAGAAAAGCCAGCAGCTTAGTTAACGGTAATTAAACTGAATGACTGATTATCGATTTGTTTGTCAGACACACTTTTAGTAAATGTACTCATTCAGCAGGACCAATTAATCCGGCTAGCTCTTCTTTTTCCAATAAAGGAGGCTCCGCGTAATCCCAAATAATTTCTGCAGGTTTGGTTTTCCGAGCCATTTTCCTTAAAGCCCAATCCTGTGCAACTTGTCCTCGCCTAGAAGCGCCTACTCTAACCAGTAACCGAGCAATCCACAAAACGTATGTGGTTACCCAAACTCGTGCAGATAAAAGGGCAGGGGTAAACACTAATGTCAACATGGTGGCGGTCCCAAGTCCAAAAACTACTGCGGTTGCTAACTGTTTCCACCATAATGCCGTTGGACTATCAACTGAGTAACCACCGTTTACGAAATCTAAACTTAGACCAAACATCATTGGAGCTAAGCCCGCCATTGTAGTTATTGTCGTTAAAAGAACGGGCCTAATTCTTTGTTCTGCTGTTCTTACTATCGCTTCTACTTTTGGTAGATAGCGTGACAGTTCTTGGTAAGTATCTATCAAAACTATATTATTGTTTACCACAATACCTGCAAGCGCCACTATACCAGTGCCAGTCATAATAATTGAAAAAGGTTGTTGCATTACCAACATGCCAATCAGAACACCTACAGTGGATAAAACGACCGCAATAAGAACAACAAATGAATTATAAAAGCTATTAAATTGTGCGAGAAGAATAATAAACATAAGCACAAGAGCTGCAGCAAATGCTGAGCTGAGAAAAGCTTGGCTTTCTGCTTGGTCGGCTTGATCGCCAGTCCACTCCCAGGACATACCTGGAGGAAGTGGATTTTCTTCAAGGTATTCTGTCAGGTAAGCTATTCTTTCATTTGCATTAATGAAAACTTCACTTTCCATGCCCTCATCGGATACGATGGTTCGCTTCAAGTCGGACTGAACGCCAGCTTTTATATCAAAATATCTTTTTTGTTCTATTCGATTTATTTCAGCCAGTTTTGTTACTGGTTTACGACTTATAAAATTTGATAGAGGAACGAGTCCGTCTGCAGTTCGAACTTTCAAATTATCCAAGGTCGATAAAAACCGATCTTCTTCTGGTAATCTTACTCGGATTTCTATTTCTTCGTCGGAACTATCAACTCGCATCGTGTCTAATAAAATTCCACGAGTTACCAGCTGCACCATAGCACCAACTGTTGCAACGTCTGCTCCATAGCGGCCTGCTTTCTCGACATCAACATCAATTTGCCAATCTATACCTGGTAATGGCCTAGTATCTTCAACTTGAATTAAGCCTTCAGTTTGATCAAATAACTCGCGCATTTCAGCAGTAGTGATTAATAGATCATTCCAATTGTCACCTTTCAATCTAAGATGCACAGGCTTTGGGCTTGCAGGGCCTCTCTCTAATTCAAGAATTTCTATTTCTATTCCTGGTAGTTTACTAAGAGTGCTTGATAATTCAGCAATAATTTTATTTCCATCTAATTCAGAATTCCCTCTTCTATTTTCCCAGGGAATTGTTTCTAGCTGGATCTGTCCGATTGTATCTTTGGGAGCTGTTGCTCCGGCTGTATTTTGATTTAAACCGCCCGTTCCAGCAAAAGAAAAGACGCTTTCAACACCTGGATGGGTATTTACAATCAATTCTGCCTGTCGGACCAGAATATCCTTCTCTACAAGCGAAAGATTACCTCTTGCTTTTACATAAACGATTGCCTGCTCTGGCTCTCCTTCAACAAAAAATTCAACACCATAATTATTTTTTCCAAAGGTTGTAAAAATGAAACTAGTGAAGCCTATAACGCCACAAATCGCAATGATTGGCATTATTGGATTACCGGCTATGAACTTTATAAAATACCCAAAGGGAGTTCTTCTATATCCAGCTTTCACATTTTTTTGTTTTTTCCGAATTTCCACAGAACCTAATACAATTGACGCCATAAAAGCTGAGGTTATAAACATTAATACCCCAGGCAAATTTGCAATTGGGCCTGACTCTTCAACATCAATATTGAGTAGAAGGTTCGGGTTGGCAACTTGTAGTATACTCAAGCAAAGCAAACCGGTTACTAATACCACAAGCGGTAAGCGTATAAACCACGGAATGATATCGCGCAAAAGATCTGAACTGGTTTCAAAAAATCTGCTTAAGCGTCCCGATACACCACCCAATATAGGCAAATATATTAAGGCAACAATCAGAGAAGCTGATAAAACAAAAATAAGAGTTACTGGTAACATACCCATAAATTGACCTGGAACTCCTGGCCAAAACAACATCGGTAGAAAAGCACAGAGAGTTGTGGCTGTTGAACTTACTACTGGCCAAAACATACGTTTAGCTGCTTCGACGTAGGCTTTCATGGGCCCTGTACCTTGCGAAATACGCTTATCCGCATATTCAACCACAACAATTGCGCCATCAACAAGCATGCCTACAGCTAAAATAAGGCCGAACATGACAATATTTGATATTGTAATACCCATTAACCCTAATAATACGAAACATAACAAAAATGATGTAGGTATTGAAAAGCCAACAAGTAATGCTGCTCTAGTCCCAAGAGATGTAAGCACGACAATCATAACGAGAGCAATTGCAGTCAAAACTGATCCCTCTAACTGCCTGACCATACTATCCACAACTCGACTTTGGTCATTTGATGTACCAACATCTACTGCCGCTTTCAAATTTACAGGCCAGCCCTGACTTTCTTTTTCCACTAAAAGCCGCACTTCTTTGGCTGTTCCAATAAGGTTAAAACCCTTTCTCTTCACTACTTGAAGAGCAACAGTATTTTTGCCGTTAAATCGTGCCGTGCCGGATCTATCTACAAACGTTAGTTTAATTTGCGCCAAGTCACCTAAAGTGATGATCCTATCACCGTTAGTTTTGACAGGAAGATCGTATATATCTTGAACTTCATTAAAGCTGCTCGGAATCTTGACCGAAAAAGTACCTTGTTTGCTGTCTACTTCGCCTGCTGCTATCAGCTGATTGTTATTTCGAACAACGTTTATTAGCTCGCCAGCGGTAACATTGTAACTTTCTAATCTTAAAGGATCGATGGTTACCTCTACCATCTCCTCGCGATCTCCAGAAATAACGGCTTCCAGAACTGCGTCCATTGCTTCAATTTCTTCCTGCAGTTTTTTAGCCACTCGGGTCATTGTTCGTTCTGGCACATCCCCGGTCAAATTAACGATGATTATTGGAAATTCTGAAAAATTTAATTCATTTATTGAGTATTTTTCTGCACCCTCTGGAAAAAAAGCCTCTGCAGAATTCATGGCATCTCTTACATCAGCCATAGTTTTGGCTTTGTCCCAACCGAATTCAAACTCTATAGCAACTCCTGCATAGTTCTCCGCAGCTGTTGATGTCATTTTTTTAAGGCCATCGATATCTGCTAACTCTGTTTCTATAGGACGAATAAGAAGGGTTTCGCTATCAGCTGCAGAAATCCCAGGAAAGACTACCGAAATGAATAAGGCTGGAATTTCAATATCAGGTTCTCCCTCCTTTGGGAGCCCAGTATAAGAAAAAATACCTGCAGCCAGTGACGCAATAATAAGTGCTAAAATCATTCTAGCTCTTTGAGATGCCCAGTCGATAATGCCTGTCAATTTTTAACCTCTTGGAAAACTTGTTGTACTTCAACTCCATCCGTAACGTATTCTTGCCCAATGATAATTACGGTACTGTTCTTAGGAAGACCTTTCAGCCAAACACCGTTCATTGTGTCACGTATTATATCAATTTCAAAAAATTGGACCCGAGAGTCATCATCTACTGTTCTAACTCCAAGCGCTCCATCGTCGTTTAAAGTAAGTGCAGATTGAGGTAGTAGATGCGCTTGCGTTCCGTCAGATGCTATCAATATTTCGGATGTTTGTCCCTCACTTATTGTTAAGTCGGTATTTTCAGCCTCTATTTCAACCCTAAATGTGCGGGTTGTTTGGTCTGCAGACCGGGAAATAAAGGTAACTTTACCTTTGATTTCTTGTCCGTTTATAAGCTTTGCTACTGCGGTTGATCCTTTAATTACGCGGCTGAGTTGTGTTTCCGGTACAAAACCGACAAACTTAATTGGATCTAACTGAATAATTTTCCCGCAAAGAGCACCAGGTTGCAATAAAGTTCCCAATTCAGCTGTATCGGTTTCTAAAATCCCTGAAAACGGAGCTTTCAATGAAACCCTATCAATTTCTTTTTGGGCAATAGCCACGGAGGCCTCTGCGGATTGTATTTTTGAACGCGTGCTGTCAAATCCAGCGGTAGCAGATGCGATACCTGCCTCGGCAGCCCGTACTGCTGCTTTTGCACTGGCCACTCGAGTTTCGCTAGCATAACCGCCTTCCGACAGCTTATTGGCAGCATTAAAATTAATTTTGGCTTCGGTTAGCCGTGCTTTTGCTTCATCTAATTTTGCCTGAGTTTCGGGCACTCTGGCTCGGGCTTCTGCGAGACCTGCAACCGCATCGGCTAGAGAAGCTTGCCTAGTACCTGGATCCAAACCACATAAAATTTGGCCATGCGATATTGCTGTACCTTTTCGAAGAGGTTCATTTACGACTTGCCCTGATGTTTCTGAGCGTACTTCCACTAATCTCGCTGCGGCTGTTTGCCCCCGTAAAATTACGGCGCTGTCAATTGTTTTTGCAATACTTTCTACCACCACAACAGAAATTATCTTTTTGCTATTATCTTTTTTCGGCAAAACAACATTTACTTCACTATTCAATTCTGGACCATCGCTTAGATCACCAGTTAAATTCTCAATATTTTGACCATTAGAAAAGCCCGTTAATACGTCACGTTCGAAAACTAAAACATATAAAATAAAAACAACCACAACAGCGGTAATGAGCGATATAATTCGCATAGGGGACCTTTCTGGGTATTGATAACAAATTAATGTTTCCGGATATAATAACTTTACGTGTGATTAGCCAGTTCAGATGAATATTTTTTTACTTAATTAACTGATTTTTAGTCTTGGACTTTTACTGAATATGAAGTTAATAGACCATTATTTAAGTTTGGAGCAAATTGTGAGCGATACTGACAGTTTTTTACAGGAGGTTTCTGAAGAGCTTCGTCGAGATAGGCTGTACAGGAATATACGTAAATATGGA
>Ga0315330_10003901_pt1 | contig 10219 bp, 8 predicted proteins | sample M140m34915metaG_FD_203453 | JGI IMG/M metagenome (GOLD analysis project Ga0315330, IMG submission 203453) | Ammonia-oxidizing marine archaeal communities from Monterey Bay, California, United States - M1 40m 34915 | ecosystem: Environmental > Aquatic > Marine > Intertidal zone | place: USA... | reverse complement strand
ACTCATCAAGCCCCTCCAAATAAACTCGCACCTTTGTTCCCACTTTAGGAATCGGCCTGTGCCCAGTCAGAGACAAATTTTCAATCGCACTACGACGGGCATTTTTTCGAAAACAGCGAACTTCGACTTCCGAACTCTCAAGGCTTCCCTTTTCCACCTCATCAATCAAAATCGTGACGTAAATAGCCCAATCAGTGTTTCCAAAACCTCGTTCTACCGACGATCGTTCAATCTCGATCCGAATTCCCTTAACCGTTCCAACGATAATTGTTTTAGCTTCGTTCAGATCAGCGAAACTTTTCGGGGTAATATCGGCTCGCGCGACCACTGAAAAACTTGTTAGGCAAACGAAAACAAGGAAACACAAACGGAATTTTCGCTTCCCAACATATTTACAAAGCAAACTTAACCCGATCGAAGACGTTCGCTGTCTTCTCAAATTTTGAAAGGCATCTGGCGCAACCCCTGAAAACATATTCATCCCATTTCCAAAATTGAATCGAATTAAAAAACAATCAACTACAGACTTCCTATGCACACTCCGCAAACCACGCGAATTTATTTGGCTATCTGATAATCCGAAGATGCAACCAATCCATTGCTGAGAACATTGACGAACCAAGCGGTAGTTCCATGTGGCAAAGCAGCGGTCACCACAACCCCACCGTTGTTCTGGGCAAATTCCACAGGGAATTCCTCCCATTTCCTCGTCCCCGTAAATCCCGAGTCGGACGTACAAATTAAGCTTGCTTTAGTGATATTTTTTGTTGTTTCAAAACTAACTTGACTGCTCATCCCATCGACGAGAATACCACGCTGCTGACACCACGGTTTCCCGGAGCGAACGATCGATTCGGCAAACGCATAACTATCTGGTGGATTCCAGCCAGCGCCATGACTATGCTTCATTCCCGGAATCATCGCGACCATATGAGAGCCTGGCGCTCTGTCATAGCAGCGTTTGACGGAATCCAAAGGGAAGTGCAGGTCCTGAGGCCATGTCAGCCACAGCACCGGCATCGAAACCCGATCCATTCGAACCATAGGGTCCCAAACCTTGCGATAGACCTGGTTCTGTCCCAAAGCTCTGCCATATTGATTGGCCGATTCTGCGAGGTCACCACACCCATACGTCGGAACTGCGAATGAGAATCGCTGGTCAATTCCGATCACGGTACTCGCGATCACACCACCCCATGAAATACCAACCAAACCAATCTTTTTTGAATCAACTTCGGGTAAACTTCGCAGCAGAGAATTCGCAAGAATGGTATCCGCAACGCCGTGATACATCCACTGATCCTCCAAGGGCAAATCGCTATCGCCGTAAATCCCTTTCCTCTGTGGCCCCGCCCACTCGTGCCGACCCCACTTTTGACTGCCTTGATCTCGCTGATCTGTCTGCCCCTCTACCGCAATACTAATTGCCGCAAACCCTCTTTCATTCCATTTCTTCACCCACTGCAGAAACGCGGTGCCACCACCGCCATGAACTAACACCACCCCTGGCACGGGAGCGTTACTTGATTGACCTGGCTTGGTTTTCGGCAAACCAAGCAACGCAAAAACGCGCGTTCCTTTCCCTTGCCATGGAAGTCCTTCAAAATAAATCGACCTGACACCATCGGTTAATGGCGCGCCGGCGTCTTCAAAAATTTTTGGAGCCGCATCAAGATCAGCAAGTTCCAGAACACGCTTACGCATTTTAGCGAACGCATCTTCAATCTGACTTTCGGTGCCTTCCGAGGAAGCCTGCGTCAGTTGGGCAAACGCAGAGTTCGAATTAGAGCAATCTTGATAAGCAAAGATTTCACTACTGGAAAACAATCCGAAAACAATCACCGATAAAACTGGGAAAACGCAATGTAATTTAGCCAGAATGGAACTCCGTTATTAAAACTTATGATCGAAGAGAGGGTACATTCGTATTTTGATTGAACTCATTGCCGAATTCGAAGCCTACTTAATTGGCTCATTATTCTTACAATGGAACAAAATTGATCATTGATTCTAAAAATTAAATTACTCAAACTTTTTCGAGGTGGGCTTTGTTGCTGTCGGAAAATCATCGGGCACAGCAATCGTAACCTTACCGGTTGCGGCCCATTCGGTTCCTCGAAGAAACAGCGTTTGAAATCCAACGCACTCAAAAGAATAATCAGCATGCCCAAGTGTCGAATGAAACACTCGGCCTTTTCCGAAATCAATCGTCATCATGGTTGGCTCATGCCGCCCTGAGCCTTTTTTGGCGGGAGCTGCGAAAGCGGTCGCGAGAATATTCATGTTGATTGCTGGACCGCGCAGTCGTTCATAAAGCTCATCCTTGGTGTGCATGAATTGAGCTGGAACACCATCAGTGATCGGGTGGCTTGCATCACGAATTACGATCGGAAATTCATGCTGCGGCCCATGCCCGCCACCACGACCATCCGCTTCATCCCGAACTACTTTACCGTTGTCGTCATAATAGACGTACGGACCGCTTTTCTGATCGCGGCCTCCCCAACCTCCAAGGCCAATCATTTCGTTGTACTCGCGCCACTGCGGAAATGAATTATCCGCCGCATGGATTGAGACAAAACCGCCTCCCGACTTGACGAACTCAACAAACGCCTTTTGAGTCGCCAAAGGCCAGTCAGCCGCCCCAAATCCGAAATTTGAAATCACGACATCGTAATTTGAAAATTTGGGGGCAAAATTCGGATCCGCTTTTGGCTTGGGAAGATCTTTATACTTCTTACCATCATTCAGCGGATAATCAGCCGAGTATTTGCCACCATTCCAGGTAAATTGCGTGCGGGCTACATCCACCGAAAACTTACCCGTCGCCTCCAAATACTTCTTCATCATGATGGTTGATTTAGGCCAAGCGGCGTGATTATTTTGCCCATCAATAATCAGTACCTTTACGGGGGCATTGCCGGGGGCTGATTTTGCCTCACCACTCCCGTCGGCGATCGCATAAGACGCCGAACCAATCAAGATTGCGAGAACAATTACTCCGAGCCGACTCAACATTTCAATACCTATCTAAAAAGAGAACTTTCCAACCAAACCGAGCCTCATTTCGCGTTTGCTAAAAGGGACAACACGCCATTAACGCTAACGGCCGGTAGTCAAAATCATAACGAAAAATAACCGCGGTTGATACAATTTCTCACCCTAACCGGCGAAAGTCCGCATAACCGGACCATCAATAGAATACAGCGGCCTGTAACGCCTAAAACTGTGAAACAAAGGGAATAACGGAATTTCACTCCCAATCGAAACCTTACAACCCGAGCTTGTTTATTTGATGTGACGTTTATCCGGAAAACTCACCGTGAATAATAACGCCGTTTTTATATTTTTTGTCAGCTGATGTTTGTCCAGCGGCTCGATAAAGATAAAATCGAGGTAACGACCGGATCGATTTGATCCGCGATTATTAAAAAACGGAGAATAGCATGAAGAGCAAAAAATACTCAATTGTCATCAGTGTCGGCGTTGGCTTCGCTCTGCTGATCGGCTTAACCACTGGGATCGGGGTCTATGTTGGGAACCGACTTGCTCAGGACCGCCAGTTCGCACAGCTCCCGCCCCTGGAACTAACGGCGGGTACCGCTGCTCGAACCAAGTCGTTATCGATGGCAACTGGCCTTATCGATAACAACGTCGAAGCACTGTTTGTTCTTGATCACTTAACCGGAAACCTTCAGTGCTGGTTGCTGAATACGAAAACAGGAAACGTCGGCGGTATTTATCGGGCCAGTGCAGCGACAGATTTAGCAGTTGCCGGAAAGTCAGGAACTCCCGAATACATCATGACCACCGGAAACTTTTTCTTCCGAGGGGGTTCGACAGGTACCGCTAAGCCTGCCAATTCCATTTGCTATATCGGCGATGCTAACACCGGAAACGTCGTTGGCTACTCACTCAGCTACAACGAACAAGCACTCAATCGCGGTGGAGCTGTTAACGGGGCACTCAAACTGATTTGTAAAGGTGCTGCGAGAACTGCGATCGTCACACGCGATCAGTAAACATTGGGTTGCATGACAAAGTCGGCGATGTTTTAACAAGGAGCTAGAGATGGTGTGGCGATTGTTTGGATTTATTTTTGCAATTCCCTTTGCCGTCCTGACCTCCGCAGCGGCGGATGATTGGAATCAGTGGCTTGGCCCAAACCGCGACAGCGTCTGGAGCGAAACGGGGATCATCACTTCAATCCCCCAAGGCGGACTCAAGGCAAAGTGGCGAACGCCAATTGCTCAGGGGTTTTCCGGACCTGCCGTCGCCGGTGATCGCGTGTTCGTGACGGACTATGTGGTGGAGAAGGGTGATCAGGCATTTGATCCCGGTAAACGCAATGAACTTACAGGCACTGAACGAGTTCACTGTCTCGACATTGAAACTGGCAAGGTCATCTGGACCCATGCCCATCCCTGTCAGTACAGCATTTCTTACGGCCTTGGGCCGCGCGCAACGCCGACCGTTGACGGCGAAAACGTCTATACTCTCGGCGCAGAAGGACACTTGCACTGCTTCAACGCTGCGGATGGCCGCGTGAAATGGATGAAAGATTTAAAGCAGGAATACGAAGTTAAAGAAGCTCCGATGTGGGGCTACGCGGCCCATCCTTTGGTCGTTGGCGATAAGCTATTTTGTCTAGTCGGCGGCAAAGGGAGCGTCGCAGTTGCTTTTAATAAAGACACGGGCGACGAAATTTGGCGCGCACTCGACGAAGAGAATATCGGGTACTGCCCTCCAACGATGATCCGAGCAGGAGGCAAGGATCAATTACTGATTTGGCACGCCGCTTCACTCAACAGCCTCAACCCGGCGACGGGGAGTACGTACTGGTCAGTAAAGATCGCTCCAGCCTATTTCATGTCAATCGTGGCTCCGATCAAACACAAAGATCACCTACTGGTGACAGGTCTCCAGGGGTCCTCAACCTTGCTCAAACTTAATCCTGACCAGCCGGGCGTGACAGAAGTCTGGCGGGGCAGGGGAGTCCAGCCAGACCATAATCCGCCCGTTGTTTTTGAAGACCATATTTATGGCGTTGATGTAAAAGGACATCTTCGCTGTATCGAATTAGTATCAGGTAAACGGATTTGGGAAGACCTTGCCACCACCCCCAATGGAAGGCCAGCAGCAAGCACGACTGGCTTCGTTGTGCGGAATGGTAAGCACTGGTATCTGACCACCGAGCAAGGTGAGTTGATTATTGCCAAACTGTCTCCTGATGGATATCAAGAGCTTGGACGAACGTCGATGATCGAACCGACCTCTGAAAACTGGGGACGCAAGATCGTTTGGAGTCACCCCGCATTTGCCAATCGGTGCGTCTTCGCGCGAAATGATAAAGAAATCGTTTGCTATTCACTGGCAAAATAGCAGGTCTTGGGACTGAATCCCCTCCGAATTTTCGATATCCGTTAAACGTCTTATTGGCCAACTCGCTATTGGGCAACGGGGCACTTTCTAACGTACTATTCTCCATGTCTGCCAAAAAGACGAGCGTTGGATGTCGTCTAATTGTGGGGGTTCCAAATTAAGCGAGACTTGATTTCTTGCTCCTCAATCGCCGAGGATCGATTCGCACTCCGTCAGCATCGCCTAAAACCGTCGCCGGCCACGTCTACCACTACCTCAACGAACGTTAAAATTTAGTCTGCAATACAACCACCGGACTAGCTTCCAACGGCCTCGAAAATGTAGCGACACCGCAGGATCGCACTCAAAAAGCTCCCCCAAGAGAATAAAATCGTCTCAGTTCGAGATACATTTCTCATTTTGAGACGATTTGAAAATCTGCAAGTTATGAAAACCCCTGTTTTGGCGGCATTTTTAAAAAACGAGACCATTGGCATAGCAATTGCAACTGTTGTGCATCGTGAGCGAGTGAAAGTCCTATCCCATCTCCTCTCTCCGTCGTCTTCAAGGACTCTCGCTCATCCTGCCCTATCCAATAGGCGGCTGGTTTTCTCCGGCCGCCTATTTTTCTGCGCGAACAGCGGTGGACTTTCAAACCACGAATCCGCTCGAATCCAAGCTAACCAATTGACGCGCAACTGGGCCCCCATGGCGTACTGGGATGCTCTTCGACACCCCACTTTTTGGTGAACCCAACAACTAGAATTTTATATTCCGCCCTGAATCATGATTTCGATTTTCCATCATTTCGAGCCTCATGCGCTACTCAGCAACAGAGACTAGTTAAAATCGCCCTCACGCACTGGCGAACCAACCACCACAAAGATCAATCGCAAATTGTTAGACACGAAAATAAATGGTTCCACGGTAGCCAAAAGCATCTTTTCCGTCATTTCAATATTCAAAATATTCTCATCACCCGGCACAGAACACGATACCTCCAGCTAAGCACCTGGGTCATACACCGAACCAAGGTTTCAATCGGCTTGCTTAATACCTCACCCTACGGAGCCAAGTTCTTTGCTACACTGAAAGCACTGATTTTAATCACTAAGGCAGGGAAATGACAAAGATGACTTTATTAAAACCAGTTTTCATCAGCTTAGTAATTTTGAGTTGCCAGCTTGCTATTTTACAAAACAGCACCCTCGCTCAAAACACGAAAGCGCTCACGACATCATCTGCTCTGTCGGCAGCTAATTTCGATTTCTGGCGGAACTACATCCGAACCAGCGATAACGAACTCGATTGGCAAAATCTGCCTTGGAAACTTAGTTTCCACGAAGGCTTAAAAGAAGGAGCCAAATTAAATAAGCCAATACTCCTCTGGGCTATGAATGGCCATCCACTCGGATGCACGTGAGGGAATGGAAACGTTGGCCGGCAGTCTGTCTGGTCTAATCCCAAAGTCCTTGAGCTGTTGGATAATTTTGTATTGGCGACGGATGAAGTATGGCGGCTTCAGGGAGGAAGTGATTTCAATGAATATCAAAAATCTGGAGGTAGTGATCCCGAGTGCCTCTGCTTTCAAAAGATGGCGTCCCAAGGGCATTATGGAGCCGGCGGCGGAACCAAGCAGGGAATTTATGTTTGCACGCCCGACGGTGAATTTCTCGCATCAATCAACTCTCTTTCTGGAAATGCCGTTGCCAATACTCTCAAAAGCGGATTTTCGAAATGGGAAAAAGACCCGCGAAAGCCGGTCGCATCAATTGTCGCAGAATCCACCCCGAACCATCGCTGGGAGTGGAGTTACCCCGAAAACGGCCTCGTTTTAAAGCAGACAACCCGCTACCTCTCGGACTCAACACAACCTTTATTGGAACGGGACAAACGATTCAATTTTGATTTTGTTTGGTTTAATCCAAGCGAGGTAATGATGTTTGTTCCAAAACAACCAGAAATGGGAATGAAGTTCGATCTACCTCAAACGCTGTTTGACCGGTTCGCGCGCTTCCATCTGATTGAAACAGCCCATGGTGAAAGCGGAATCTACCACCAACACGAAGTAAGCGGCAAACTCCAAGGGGAAGTGATTGATGTCCAACCCGGATCTTTGAAAATTAAAATCAATGGAGACTGCCATTCTTTATCTCAACGAAAAGAATACCGCGGCCTTTCGCCAGCCAAACAAATTAAAATTAAACTTATCGGTTCGCTCTCTTTTAACTTCTCCCAGAAGAGGTTCGATAAATTCGAGCTTGTGGCAAAAGGTCGAATTTTTAATTCCCCGGACAAAGTCGATAATAATGCGGACTCTCGCTCAATTGGCTGGTATTTCACGTTAGCTGACCCTGATACGCCGTCAGAGCGACTTTTCCCGACACACCTACACGCCTATGGAACAAACTGGGTCAAGCAACCTTCGCTACCGCTGTACGACCTAAAGGCAAAGAAATCCAATGAACCTTAATTGATTCGCAGTCGTGAGGGCTTTGAAATCAACACTGATTAATGCGGCTGGTATTATCCAATCGTCACACTGAATTTAGACGATTAGTGAATTCATTTGCTGCTCTCGCGGCGGCCAAATCATCTTGCAAAGCGGTTTCATTAAAGAGCTTATCGTTATCCTGCTCGGCGCAAATTCGGGAGTAATTTCGACCATGCTTCAGCACCCGCGCTAACGCACGCTTGTCCGATGGTGCTGTCGAATAATTACCGAGCGCATCTGAATATTTTTTACGCGCCATTTCTAACCAGCTTGTTTCTTCGCGAGAAGAATATTCGGAAAGCTTTTTACTAACGAAACTCAGCTCAAAGCTCGTCAAGTATTTTCCGAAATAGTACAGACCACAGACACTAATGCAAACTGCCACTATGAAATACAGCTGACTGTTGATCACCTCTAACATTGAAATTCCCCTTCGACAAACCAGACCCAAACATCAGGGACGATGCTCACTCACTTACTTCACATTAATTTAATTTGCGACAATGTAAATCTAGGGAAACCTTCCTGTCCCCACCCGCCTCGCAAGCTGCCTTTATTCATTCAGAAAACACCCAACCTTTCCCCTCCTGAATGCAAGTAAGGGAACTGCCTTCCCCAGCACCATTCGGTTTAGCCAACAAAAGTAAGCTTGCCACGAAACAAAGCAATTTCATTTGTGCACTCATTTGCAACGTCAATTGACAAATATTGTCCGTTGCAAAAGAGGCTGCAAGAGTCAACTGAATCGAGCAGTCAAGGTTGTTGGCCAAAGCAGTAATTGGCTGTGGGAAAGAAGCTAATTTGATCGCAAAAATCAACTCCGGTTTCGCGACAGAACCAAAGATTAAATGGCATCTTTTAACTTCATGGGCGCGGGTTGAAAATCAGCCATCGCGCGAATTAACTGCCGCCAATTGGACGGACGCCCCGGATTTACCCTTCCAAGAATCCTTTGACAGTCGGCGCCGGAAAGCCAAGGTACATTAGCCGGCATCTGATCGATGTGAAGTAACCCCAACACAGCTGCAACCACAGGTTGTAAATCTCCCATTCCATCAATGACTTCTCTGGCTGCAGCGACTTGAGGTTCGCCAAGCAACTGTGAAAATTGATTTAGAAACGCCGGCTCAAATTGCTTGGGGGCATCAACCAAAAACCGACTCTGCAATGCAGGCGGATCAACTTGGTCGTGAATCCGGAATTGACGAACTACCTGTGTTGAAGAGTCAGGAGTTAAATCTTTACTTTCGCTTGGAACTAATTTCCCAACACACACCTCCGAGATAAATCGAATGCCTGTCTTCACGACATTGCATATTTGATCAGGATTTTTTTGTAGATAACGTGCAGTCACCTCCGTCAATTGAATTTCCAGTCCGGTAGATTCGTCCGGCGATTGGCTGACCGCTTGCTGCCAATCTCGCAGCAATTGGTCAACGAGCAATCCATCAACATACATCTGGTTCCAGCGAACATTCCAATCGACTTCGGGAAATTGCTGCTCAAAACACTTCTCTAAAAAAGAGACACCAACCGTAGGATAACGCTGAATCAAGGGTACGTCGGCGTCAAGTCCATCAGACGCTGGCAGAAAATAACTGTGGCAAACACCGCCAATGGAAACAAGAAATCGCGATTGAGATGCAATTTTTGAGTTTCGATCGGCCAAAATCATCCAGTACGGAAGTGATTCCAATGTCTTGCCAGTGCCGCCAACAGCGAGATCCCGTGAAGGATAGGAATCGATTACGCTGACACCGCAAATCTCAGCTAACTTGGCCGCGTCACTAAAAGAAGAGTAACTAATCTTTCCATCAAAATCACGATCCCAAACTCCCGGATCCGCCAGTGAGACCGCAAGTACTCGATCGACATAGCGTCCAGCTTGACACTTCAAACGCTCGATTACGTTCGCTTGAATTTCTGCGAGATCGGACGCTAACTGAGAGATCGCTCCCACCTCTTTGATGCGTCCCTCGACGACCTCGCGACAGCCGGTTGCCACACTTTCAGGAATCGGCAACGAAGACTCAGCTACATGTTTGATTCGCAAAAACTTTCCATTGCCTTGGGTTAAAACCAAAGCACCTTGAACGACTTCAAACTCGGTGGATACTGACAATCCAGCTGACAACCGGTGGTTCCGGTCGTGGACCGCACGATCCATTCTTCCCAAAGCATCTTCCGGATCTTGAGAAGATCGATTTTGGAAAATTGGGAATTTCATTCGTAACTGCACCAGCAAGACTTTGATGACATCACGGGCCAACCAGCCCTAAGATGTTTGGCCACGTCAAAACCAAAGCTGTTACAGTGGTGTTTACGCGACCCCAAAAAAAAGGGGGTAGCCTTGTTATCGGCATA